>Ga0209282_1002147_pt1 | contig 11259 bp, 5 predicted proteins | sample Mtrugardesep15_FD_187529 | JGI IMG/M metagenome (GOLD analysis project Ga0209282, IMG submission 187529) | Root nodule microbial communities of legume samples collected from California, USA - M. trunc garden sep15 (SPAdes) (version 2) | ecosystem: Host-associated > Plants > Roots > Nodule...
GGGGAAACGTTATCTTTCTTGTATTCCTTTATGTATCATTTCTTTTGAAGAAGATGTTGTTGAGATTTATTTGTTGAATAATTTTACTATGTTGATGGTCTTTGTGCCAAGGATATGATGTAGTTGTTGAATATGATTTCCAATTAAAGATTTTCCGCTGCAGAATTTTATAAAGATGATTTGTTGATATTTGAATAGTTTTTATATTTTATTTAAATAATTTTAAAAAAGTAGATGTAATACTCCGTTGTATGTTGATAACTCTGATTATTATTTTATGATTATTATTATTACGTTATTTCGGGGAACGGGGTGTTACAAAATCCAGCGACAAAATGAATGACAAATGCTTCCCGAGTAAAAACTAGCCAATAAAATTCATGCATTCAACTAAATTCATGGAATGTTAGTGGAATACGTGGAGGTTTGGTGGAATTCACAATGCTCATGAATAATTTGCTTTATTGAGGGATATTTTTCGTATTAATTTTTGGAAATGTTCTTGTGATTTACTATGTCACAAGATAAATTCTTACACGACTAGGCGTTTTTCTTAGTTGTTCTTATAATTAATTTTCTCAATCGATTCATTGTGCTAGCTATTTATTTCTTGAACCAATTCATACAAATTAGTTTACTTTAACTTCAACTAAACCTCTCACTAAGGGATGGTAAAATCAATCATTCAAATTAGTATGCCATTGTAGTAGATAATAGGTTTAAACAAGGTTTAATTATATTTTTGGTTCTCTTATTTTATAAAATTTGAGAAAAAGTCCTCTTTTTTTAAATTGAATTTTTGGTTCCTCTATTTAACATTTGTTGTAATTTTGGTCATAACCCATACTTTTCACTTTAAAAGTGGTAAATTTTGATGAAAAAATGGTAATTTATCACCTGATTGTTAAATTTAAAAACAAAATGTCATTTTTAAGATCAAAATTATTATTTTTTGGCATCAAAAACCACTAGTTTTAAAGTAAAATACATAGCTTAAGACCAAAATACCACAATTATAAAAAATGAACCATAAGTTCAAATTTAAAAAAGTAAGATTTTTTGCAAATTTTATAAAATAGGAATAAAAAGGGTAATTAAACTTAAAAAAAGAGATTTCTCAATTATTTTTTTCTTGTAAAGTTAGTGCACACTATTCACACCTTGGAAGTTCTCATTTATTGCGGCCGTTTGAGAAGCCGACACCTTTCTTTCCCTCCCATTCAGAGACAAAAGTAAAAAGAAAAACAAATAAAAATAGGCGCGTAATTCCCGAAATACCCCTCCGATCTGGTATGCTTATTCATCATCTTCTTCTTCATCTTCTATGTTAAAATCCGAAATCCATTTTGTATCACGCTCTCTTCTCCCTCTCACACCTATCTCACAGAGAGAGACAGAGAGGAGAGAGAGGGAGAGGAACCTTCTAGACTCTTTCTTCTTCTTGTTAATCGTTGATGGAGCTTCTACCATCATCAGAGAAGAAAGGCCAAAAGAGAAAACTGGAACAACAACAAGAAGAACAATTCCAACAAGACACACAGATCTCCCTTCCTCTCACCGGAGACGCTCGCGACGCCGTTCTCTCCGACGTCAATCAACACGTTTCAATTCTCCTTTCTTCTTTCTCATCAAACGAATTCGATAGAGCTTCCGCTAAACGCGCCACTCACGCTCTCGCCGATCTTGCCAAAAACGGTATTCATCATCTTTTAACGAAGATGTGTTGTTTTTTGAATTAATTGATTCATTCTGTTATTGTTAATGCAATTGTAGAGGAAATTGTGAATGTCATTGTTGAAGGAGGTGCTGTTTCAGCTTTGATTAAACATCTTCAATCGCCTACTGAAAATGATTGTGTTCAGAAGCCGTTGCCGTTTGAACATGAGGTTGAGAAAGGGAGTGCTTTCGCACTTGGACTTCTTGCTGTCAAGGTATTTACTATTATTTTACTTATGTCGTCAAGTTCAAGTTGAGTCCTTGAAATGGAGAAGAACTTCAAGAGTTTCATGTGATACGAGAAAGTATCGTTCAGGTTGAAGGGAGATTTTATTGAACATAGTGTAAAGGCGATGAAGAACCGACACGTAAATAAAATGTGTTGCGGAGATGAGGATGTTATGTTGGATTTGTGGTAAGACTAGATGAGATAGAATTAGAAATGACAAAATCAGAGAGTTAGGGTGACAAGTATAGTAGAAAAGATAGTGGAAAATAAGATTTAGGTGGTTTGGGCATTTAGAGAGATGATCTTTAGATTTTGTAGTACGAAGAGTAGATCAAGTGGAGGATAGTTCAGATGAGAATTTATAAAAACTACAAGAAAAACTATTAAGAAAGATTTAAAGCTTAATTAGCTTCTGTTTGGTGTAGCTTTTGGAGAGGCTAGATGTACGTTTGGAGTAAAGCTCAAATTTCTAGCTTCTCATTTCACCATTAAATAGTGCATTGGGATGTGGTTTTTCCCCTTTCTTGGTTTTAAAACTCTATACCAAACACACACTTAGTTGTATCAAAATATGGTTTACGATAGAATATTATGTCGTAGTTTGATCCATGTAGCCAAACCCACTTAACGGGATAAGACTTTATTTTTGTTGTTGTTGTTGTAGTATTCTGCACACTCATATTAAGATTAGTGTCTACCACCAAATTAGTCCCTGACTTTGTAGGGCGCTCTCAAATAAGTTTTTGACGTTCTGAATATTTCAAAAAGGTTCTTGATTTTGTCAGATTTTCCTCATATTAGTCCTTCAATGAATATGTTAGGGACTACATTGATAGTAGGTGGAAAACTTAGGGATCAAATTGATAGTAAATTGTTAAAATATAAGGACTTAATTGATAATAAGTGGTTAAATATAAGGATCAGCTCGACAGTTTAATAGAGTCAGAGACCTTTTTGAAATAATCATAATTTCAGGGACCTATTTCAGACTATCATACAAAGTCAGAGACTAATTTGGCTACTCTAAGATTATAGTTATTTGATAGCTATTTGTATTCGATCATGTGTTTCTAATTTGAAATGTGGGTTATTCCTTTATTATATTATTAGATTATTCAAGTTAAGGGGGCTAATTTTCACCCAACATTTTCTTTTTTAAAAACTACACAATGTTCAAGAAGTACACTTTTGGATGTCACAAAATTTGTATTTGTTTCGGATGTACTCGTCATGTTGGGGTGGAGAAACTTTCTCCCATTTTAGAATTGGTACAGGGAAGCTTACAAGATAATGTTTGAGGGTCTAATATGTAGAATGATTCCTTGGTCATTCCCTAAACTAACTATTTTGTTTGAAATGCTTTCTACAGCCAGAACATCAACAACTCATTGTAGACAGTGGTGCCTTGAAGCATCTTGTTGATCTTTTGAAGAGACATAAGAATGGACTAACATCACGTGCCATTAATAGTCTCATTCGGAGGGCTGCAGATGCGATCACTAATCTTGCTCACGAGAACAGCAGTATTAAAACCCGTGTCAGGTTTGCTTCGTCAAGGACTACCATACCAATGAAATTTAATTTTAAATGAATGATTCTGTTTAATATGTTGATCTCAATGTGTAGGACGGAAGGTGGGATTCCACCATTAGTTCATTTGCTTGAATTTGCGGATACAAAAGTGCAAAGAGCAGCTGCTGGGGCATTACGAACCCTGGCTTTTAAAAATGATGAAAACAAGAATCAGGTAAGTGGCCTTTTATTGACAGATGGGGATTTAGATAAATTTTAATGATATATTATGAGTAAGTTACATAGCATCGTTATGACGTGTCAGATTGTTGAATGCAACGCTCTTCCAACTCTGATTTTGATGCTTCGGTCAGAAGATGCTGCTATTCATTATGAAGCGGTACTACTAGTTTAGCCTTAATTATAGATTCTTAATTTGCAACACTTTTGAGTTTGGTCTTTACACTTCTCTTACTGGGCACATTCAATGAATTTTATCTTATTACAGGTTGGTGTGATCGGAAATCTGGTCCACTCATCCCCCAATATTAAGAAAGAAGTTATTCTTGCTGGAGCTTTGCAACCTGTTATTGGATTACTTAGGTATATTCTCAATTTGAACCCATGTGAAGTACAATGCTCCCTTTAAGCCTTTACCCCCTTCTGCAACCTTACCCTCAACTTGTATTGATATTATGATGTGATTATAATAATTATAATATGTCCAAAGCTCCTTTTTTGATGGCAATAATCTTCCAAGATCAAAATATACTGCTTGGAAGGATATCTTATTAATCTATTCTAATGAGCATCCATGTAACAGCTCCTGTTGCTCTGAAAGCCAGAGGGAAGCAGCATTGTTACTTGGACAGTTTGCAGCGACTGATTCAGACTGCAAGGTAAATACAGACTTTAGTTTTCTAACTAAAAATATACACCTAAGTTTGGTTTTAGAGCAATTGTTCAATAATTCCAACTTCAAATGTTGAATTATATGTTACTTTTTTTTTCTGGATAGTTAGGTGTTAACTACTGTTTGATGCTGTTAGGATATAGAGTATAGGATAATTGGAGTGGTTAAGAGTTAGTTTGTAGAAGTTAGTTAGTAAGTTGATGAGCTCGTTAGGTGGCTCTTAAGTATTGTTATTTTGGTTTTTCTTAGGAAGTCTTTAAATAGCCCTCAATCGGCAGAGGGGCAAGATAGCTTTTGGAATAATTGAGTTTTGGGATTGGTTGTTCCAGTACGAAAGAAAAGCGCTCCTTTGTAAACCTTTTGTATCTTCTCTGTCGATCTCTCTAAAGAAATAATATATCCTTCATTTGCTTACAATCTTTATTAATTTGAATCTGTTTTTACACCATTATTCTAGGAATTATTTCTGGCTCAAAGAAAGGATCCTAGCAGATGCTGTCTCCAGAATTTAATTCTTATCTTCTGTTGATCTTGGTTTTTGTAGGTTCACATTGTACAGAGAGGTGCTGTACGACCTTTGATAGAGATGCTTCAGTCTTCAGATGTTCAGCTCAAAGAAATGTCTGCTTTTGCATTGGGGAGATTGGCACAGGTTATTTGTTTTCCTTTGTCTTTTTTCATGTTATTGTACTTGTATGTGCAACTTGAGAGGGTAGTTTCATCACTATATTCATGAAAACAATGGTAGTCAAATTGGGATACATATCTAGTATCATAAGATACATTTAACAAAAAACATATGACTTCAAATATCATATATGAACTCCAAAATACTTCAAAATATCATATAAAAACTTCAAGATACTTCAAAACTCAAGTCATAAACAAAAATAAATAACATTAAACATCCTTAAACCTCTTTTTACTTCATCAGGAACAGAAGTACAAGGAATAACATTCTTATTTGTCCCAGCAAGATGATGATGTTCCATCCTTGAAGTACAAGGAATATCACGCTCTCTCTTCTTTTTTGTCTGCCCCATTAGTGAATAGTTTAAGAACACTAAAATGGAATAGGGTAACAGAGCAGAGGAACAGAGAAAGATGGCAGAAAATAAAGAGATAGAGAAACAAGATATATAGAAACATAGCGGATAATGGGAAGTTGTAAACAGAGAAATAAATCATTGAGTCATGGGATATTGGAAAGGTTACAAGTTACAGTTTAAGTCTTAAAGGTTATAGTAAAGAATTGAATCGTGGGGTATTGAAAAGTATTAGATACGTTGCAAATTATGGGAAAGGTAACAATTTAATTCCCTTAATAACCTATAAAACTACTTTATTGAAAAAAAGAATAAGAAGCGGCGCTGGTAAACAGAAAAATAGGAGGAACTACTACACTGGTTTGGGAAGTAAGATACATATCAGTGAAGGGTGTTTTTGTATCGTATCGTAGGGTACAAGGGTTTTGGGATACAGAGTGAGATATGTATCGGTGAATGGTCTTTTCATTTGGTATCGCGAAACGTATCGTACGATATTTACTACACTGATGGAAATTATCGTGATACATAGTGAGATACGTATCGTTGAATGGTGTTTTTGTATTGTAGGACACTTACTACACTGATGGAAACTATCAGTTGTTATTTTATTGTTGTTTTGAAGCTGATGAAACCTTTAAAGCATTGAATTAAGTGAGCTTAGATTTGAGCAAGGAAGTGTCTTACTAATATTATATTGTAGCCTTTTAGATTCAAGTTTCATGCACTAATTCCATTTGTAAGCTGTACTACAGAATCCTTTTAACATCATAATCATTTCCTTTGGCCTTAAATTTTTAATTTTTATGTCAGGACACACATAACCAAGCTGGTATTGCACACTCTGGTGGATTAGTGCCACTACTGAAGCTTCTTGACTCAAAAAATGGGTCTTTGCAACACAATGCTGCTTTTGCTCTTTATGGCCTTGCAGAGAATGAGGTAAGATACACTATAAGAACTCTACCACTAAAGATCTTGTCTTAATTGTTTAGAACATTTATTACTGAAAACCAAAGTTAATTTATTTGTTTTACTTTGTGCCGTAGGATAATGTGCCCGACTTTATTAGGGTAGGTGGAATTAAGAGACTTCAGGATGGAGAGTTTATAATCCAAGTAAGTTTATCTCTTTAATACCTAGGTAGTAACTCTGGTTTCAGAGTTTCCACCTTAAACCCTTGTGTCCTATATCACCAGGAATTAGATGATATTGGTGATTGCATGCAAATTTTATCTTCATGAACTTGAAACAGTAGGCTTTCTGACACCTGCTGATCTTTAAGGAAATGCTATTGATTTCTATTGTAGGCAACTAAGGATTGTGTTGCTAAGACATTGAAAAGACTAGAAGAGAAGATTAATGGTCGTGTAAGCACAATATCACATTAACTTGTTACTTTACCGAGTTTACCCGTTATACTGTAATTAACATTGAAATGACATGGATGCTATTACTTTATCAGTTATAAGTTTAATTAGTTCTATACGACAATAAACCACCAAACCTTATTCTATAAGTTCCAAGTTTCATATTATGATCAAATTTGTAATCTATTAATATTCTCTTTGTAGGTGCTGAACCATTTGTTATATCTTATGAGAGTTTCTGAAAAGGCATTCCAAAGACGAGTTGCTTTGGCTCTTGCTCATCTTTGTTCTGCAGATGACCAGAAAAAAATATTTATTGACCACAATGGTATGCATATTCCTAGTCAACCCTTTTGTATTAGTGTCATGTCTCTTGTTTCTTGTCTATAAAATCCTTTTTATTCTGTTTGAAGTCGAGCATCTGTTCATGCAGGGCTGGAGTTGCTTATTGGACTTCTTGGCTCATCTTGCCCTAAGCAGCAACTTGATGGTGCTGTGGCTTTATTCAAGTTGGCCAACAAAGCTATGACTCTGTCTCCTGTAGATGCTGCTCCTCCATCCCCAACACCTCAGGTTAGCTTATATACAATTTGCTTTTTCTTCAGGGTTTATAATCTCACTGCTAAGAGTTTGATATTTTCATCCCACTATTTTCATAATCACAGGATCTCAATGCTTTACTTGTACATGATGTTTTTTGGTCAAAATTTTATTTCCTTTATTTTTCTCGTTGGTGTGGGAAAACTTTGTTTCTTCTGATTTTGGTTCTACCCTTGTTGTTCTCATAGGAACTTTGTGCACTCATATGCTTAAAAAGTGTTGGCTGTGAGATCTTTACCTATTTGAATCTTGTCATTGATTAAATTTTTGGGAAATGCTAAAGAGTGCCCTTAGATCATTGGTTAAGATACAGAAATAGAAATGCTGTATTGGAAAAAGGTGAAAAGTAATGAATTTAACTTTCTAAAAGTTAAAAAATTGTTGAATCCAATGTAAACCTACTAATTTTGGTTTCCTTAACAAGTGCTAGCATAACCCTATTTTTTTATTTTTTTTATGCTGGTAACAATCTGACCTCACCCTGTTTGCGCATATTCTGCGTTTGCGATGTTTTGAACTTGTGATATCTCTTGGCATTTGAAGTTGAAATGAATATCTAGTAGTGTTGTCAAATAGCAGCCATGGAAGATTGTGGTGGTGGTTTTATTTTTTACAACCACAATGGCCAATTTGTGAAGGGTGGCAGCGCAGTAGTGTTGTATAGTTTGGATTTCTGCCATGGTCTGCCATCCACAGTCGATAAAACTGTTATCTAGAAGTGACGGTGTCGAGTTATGAATATATGCTACATTTAATTAATTGCCATCTGATGTCTAGTTTCATCCTTTCTCCTTACTTTCCGTCACATCTAAATGATTCTGGATAAGTTGCTTTCAATGTTGGAATATTTATCATCCTAGACTATCCTTGTAGGTCTATTTGGGGGAGCAGTATGTAAACAATGCTACCCTGTCCGACGTTACATTTTTGGTTGAAGGTTGTTACTTTCTATCCATATCGTTTAATTCTCATGAATGTTTCTTGAAAAATAACTTACCTGAAATGTAATGTCATAGTTTCAGTTGACATTTGTAGATAATTAGGTATCTCTATACTTTGCTGCAGGTAAACGGTTTCATGCTCATAGAATCTGTCTACTTGCATCTTCAGATGCATTTCGTGCGATGTTTGATGGTGGTTATAGGGTGGGTATATTTCCTCTCTCTCCTTCCCTGATTCTTGTTACTGTTGATTATCTACCAAAAAAGAAAACTCCTTTATTGATTTCTCTCTACGAGAAACATATTTATCACCTACTATTTTGATTTTAATGCTTTCTCTTCCCTGCGAAAACTTTTGTTGGATATTTCATATTTGGCTTTTGAATTGAATGGTGAATTTTAAATTTAGCAATAAAAGTTTTTGTTGAAATTTTAATACAAAGCTATAATCCATGTCCTTGATTGATATACAATTCTTTTATTCTATTACAGGAGAAGGACGCAAGGGACATTGAGATTCCAAATATTAGATGGGAGGTCTTTGAGCTTATGATGAGGTCTAACCATATGCCTTATGGAAGTTTGTAATGATTTGAGGACAACTTAAATCTCACTGTTTACTCTTTGTCCAGATTTATCTATACTGGATCGGTTGATGTCACTCTTGAAATTGCTCAAGATCTCCTCCGAGCAGCTGATCAATATCTCTTGGAAGGGCTTAAGAGACTATGTGAATACACGATTGCACAGGTTAGCTAAGTGAATTGGTTTTGCTAGAGTATTGTTTCCTGAACTAATATTAGAATCAAAAGTGAAGTCCTCATCACTTGAGTTTTTGTCACAGCATGTATCACTCGAGAACGTGTCAAGTATGTATGAACTTTCAGAAGCCTTCAATGCTACATCATTGAGACACACATGCATCCTTTTTATCTTGGGGCACTTCGATAAATTAAGTGAAACGCCAGGGTATCTATCTGAATTCCTCAATCTTATATTTGCTTCTTGCTTTTTGTAGAATTCTCTTTTCTTTTGGAATGTGTAAAAAACACTTTTTTTATAAATTTATCAGTTAATCTAAATTAATTATGTATCTACGATTATTTATATTTTTGAAATAAAATATCTTAGAATCTTGAATAAGCTATAGGTTTTAACTGTCTTTATTATCGTTGTAGTTTTGTCAAACATGTTGACCTAAAATGAATCATATATTGGAAGTTTCTGGCAAACATTGCATTCTTTTAGAGGTCTAAAAGAAAATTATACAGGTATTATACATATTAATTAACAAGGAGTAGGTCTTTACAATCATGCACCATTTCACCTTTTGAGTAAAGGTTTCTCAGATATATACAGAATGAGGACAAGTGAATGGTTTTCTCAATATTTGAAGAAAATAGTAAAGTTGGGGCATGGTTCCTTTATCCGTCTTGCTTGCTTTTATTTTACCAATATAATAAACTGCGGTCTTCTACCATTGTATGTTACACCGTCGTATAGGTCTTATACAGACACCAACTTTCGCTTTGAAATAAGCTGAATAAGTAAGTTTTAGTTGGTCAGTTTTTTTCTCTCATGTGGGAAGAGTTTTAGTTTGTCAGTTAAAGCATTTGTTTGGGGCATGGTTGCTTCCATATACTTCATTCATGAATATGACGATTGAAGTTCACATTTAATATTACATTGGTTCTTAAATTTCTAAATTCTGCTTGTGCCAAATGTTTCCAGGAACTCTGATTTAATTCAGCGTACAATACCAGATATCCGCAATTACTTTGTTAATGCTCTTACAAAGGGGAACTCCAACATCCAGGCGTAGCATGTGCCATTCTATTAGTGACTTCTAACAGATTGCAATGTACATAATATGAAGATGTTATTTATTGAAGTGTGAGGTCTTCTGGATTCAGAACATGGTTCTGAAGAAATGTCCAACATCAAGTGGTGTCTGTTCTTTTTTGATGATGCGTCTCTCTCATCTGATTGTAATGTCGATGCCATAGATGTAGCACACATGACCTTCACAGATGTAGCACACATGACCTTCACGAACATTGTTTTTTTTCCCTGCAATATTGTGATGGTTATGAATTGATTGTCCTCTATCTCAATCGATTTTGCTTTACAATTGTTGAGTTTATAAGATTATGTTACATGTTACCCAATCATTTCATGTATATATGACAATTAGTCGTTTGCAAGAAAGTTGCGTCGATGGGCTGGTTATGTAGTATTTTAGTTGTTTTCTGACATAAAAAGGTGTTGTTAACTAATGTTACAAACACATTTTATATGTATGCGTGAGTGCATCCACAATTCACAATTGAGACCTTTAATTTGGAGTTTTTTAATGGATTCTAGATGTACGCATCACTCTTTTATAATTTTTTAATAACAATATCTAATAAACACTTGGTTATTCTAATGGAGACCATCTGACAAAAGGTCAAAATTGGTACCACCACTAACTCTTTGTCATTTACATCAATACGGTACCACCACTAACTCTTCGTCATTTACATCAATACGGTGATTATTTTAATAAAAAGTAGTGTAAGGTTCACTTAAGAATGGGTTTAAGTGAGATCTTAAAAAAAAAAGTTTCTCAATGGAGGTGCGTATTAAATACCGGGTCTTAAATGATAAATACATCACCATTTGAGATGGTTTAAGCTTATAATTTTGTGAGGTGTGTTATTTGAACAACCATTTGTAACAACTTTTGTGACAATCATAAATTTACACAGAAAAATATGTATTAACACAGAAACCAATACAAGAGAGATAAAAAGTAAAAAATAATGTGAGTAAATGAATATGAGAAAAAATTGTCACAAAAGTTGGCAAAATGGTTGTACAAATATAATTTTTTACTTTTGTTTAGCAAGTCTAAAGTATGAAGCCGTTATGGAAAGTTTTTTTTTTTTTT
>Ga0209282_1002148_pt1 | contig 11256 bp, 6 predicted proteins | sample Mtrugardesep15_FD_187529 | JGI IMG/M metagenome (GOLD analysis project Ga0209282, IMG submission 187529) | Root nodule microbial communities of legume samples collected from California, USA - M. trunc garden sep15 (SPAdes) (version 2) | ecosystem: Host-associated > Plants > Roots > Nodule...
GCTATTGGCTAATATCTCACAACAATGTTAATAATCCAAATATGGTAAACCATTTTTACTCACTGTTGTTGTTCTTGAAAGTTAGTCGAACTATGGCTAATAACTCTCAACAATGTTTTTTTTTTTTCAAGCGGTAACACCGAGGAACAAACTTTGGTCACTAATTATGAGTTTCTTAACTGTTGCAAGGAGTGTCATGTGGAACCTTCCTTAATAAATCTAAGTTGCAACTCACTCTACCATTAATAAGCACAATTTTTTTTAGGGGTTCGATTTTTTTGTTTTGTTTTGTTTTTAAGCTGTGGTTCAAGTGGCTAGGCTTACTAGTCATATTGGACTAGAAAGTGATGCACCTGTTATACCTCTATTGTCATGAGCTGGAGGTGATCGCTGCTTTGTGAAGTTAGCCTCACGCGGTGTCCTCCGGTCTAGGATCAAGGAGACTTGAGCCTTCGCCTAGGTCTCATTGGCCAACTTTCAACTTAGAGTGAGCATATCAGCATGATGCAGCCACCAACCTAACCTAGCAAATCCTAAGCCACGTTCCACCACATTGTTGCCCCCACCTGGGTTAAAATTGGAGCTACCCAACTCGGCAATAAGCACACAATAAATACAGTTAATTGTCCATTAGTTAATAAATTCACGAATAATGACCCAATTTGACCCTCACAATTTTCTCGCGATTTAATTCAGTCTCACAGTTTTCTCGCGACTCAATTCAACACGTGATAAATAATAATAATAATAACAAGATACAAATCAGTCCTTGACATTTTGATAAGAAGACAAATTAGTCCCTCTATGATAATGAATTAAATCAAGAGAGAGATATATTTTTTTGCATGAATGAAAACGCAAGGGACCAACTCTAGTGTTTTTTTTTTTGTCAGTGGTTGAATCGAGTCCAAGCAAGTTTTGAGATATTGAATGAAATATTTATTTTAATATCGTTTTTGTTTCTTTCAATAACCAGCACTTAAACTACTATCGTCCTATCACAATTGCTTATGTTATTATAGTCAATAATTTATACTTTATTTGTAAGTTTTTTTTTTAAGAAGCTAAAATGAAATTTTATGATCTACTAACTTTACTTTCTTTGCACAAATTTGCAAGGGTTTTCTTATTTCTATGAATTTAATCTACACACTTAAACAATTTGCTAGTGGATATATATATATTTTTTAAGAAAGTTAGTGGATTTTTTTTTATTAAAGTAGTTAAATTAGCTCATCAAAATTAGCATCAAAGATAGTCATATTTGACACATCAATATTTAATAGGAGCACATTTTAATGTCATAAGCCAATACTTTTAGACCAACTCAAATGAGTTATTAGTGAACAATTATTCTTTTATTTTGTTATCATCAAAATATAAGATATTTTTGAACTATTGCGATACTTTCAATGTTTGGATACGTATTTCCATTTTTTTTCGTTATATATATATATTTTTTATGTATAATGCTTGTTTATATACTTGCAATAATACAAAATATATAAATATAGAAAAAATGTATGATAAAGACTTGCTAGGTTGAAAACTAAGACCATCATCAATGGTAAAGTCTTAACCTTTTAAGACTCGATACATATTAAGTACTCATATTTAGGAGATTTTTTTTTCCGAGTCCTATAGAACCCAAAATCTCACTTAAAACAATCATTTTTAAGCGGGACTCACACTTTTTGAATATTAAAAAATTAATATGTAATGATATTAAGCTGTTGATAGTTAATTTGTGAGTCATGTTTAAGAAATGAGTTAAATATGTTTTTAGTCCCTATAAATATACCAACTTTTTCGTTTCAGTCGCTCTAAAATTTCCCTTTAACTTTTAGTCCCTATAAAATTTTCAATAACTACTTTTAGTCCCTATTTTTAAATTAATTTTAGTATTTTTCAATGAAATTGTGCAGATATATGAAAAATATTGTAAAAATTATTCCAAAAAAAAATTGATTTTTTTAACAAACCTTAAATTAAATATGAATTTTTAAGCATAAAAATTCATGTTTAATTAAAAAATTATATTTTTTTTGGGAGTGATTCTTGTAATATTATAGGTTTTTTGCAAAATTTTATTCAAAAATATGAATTCTACATATGAGTTTATTTTAAATGAGGGACTAAAAGTGAAGATGGAAATTTTTTAAGGGACTAAAAGTTGAAGGAAATTTTTAGAGGGACTAAAACAAAAAATTGGTATATTTATAGGGACCAAAAACATATTTAATCTTTAAGAAATTGGTATGAGAATGATTGAGTGTTTATTAAATACTATTATAAAAAAAATTATAAAGGGTTAAATATGTTTTTGATCCCTAAAAATATTCTAAATTTTTGTTTTAGTCCCTCTAAAATTTTCCTTCAAATTTCAGTCATTATAAAATTTTCAATCACTACTTTTAGTCCTTATTTTTAAGTAAATTTTTAATGAAATTGTGCAGAAATGTGTAAAATATTGTAAAATTTTTTACCAAAAATAATTAGAATTTTTTAACTAAATGAAAATTAAGTATGAATTTTTAACCATGAAAAATATAAAAATTAATGTTTTGTTAAAAAATTCTAATATTTTTTGGAGAGATTTTTATAATATTATGAATTGTTCTACAAAATTTTATTCAAAACTATGATTTCTACATATGAGTTTATTTTAAATGATGGATCAAAAGTTAGGAAGAAATTTTTTAAGGGATTAAAAGTTGAAGATTTTTTTTTAGAAGAACTAAAACAAAAAGTTGATAAATTTATAAAAATAAGAAATATATTTAACCCAATTATAAATTATTGATCTTTGCGTGCGAAACCCATTTATTTAAATATTAAAAAATAAATAACTTAATTGTGGATACTCCAAACCTTCCATAAAAAGAAACAAAAATCAAAATTTTAGTTTCAATTTTCAAAACTATAAACCGCGAAAACAAGGAAATAAAAAAAGAAAGTCGTCAAATGCGTTTCATGTCCAGCTCATCGATCCGCGTTATCGTTTAATCAAAACCCGATCTTGACCGTCCATTGTCCTTGTAATTAACGGATTAAAAGAATTCCACATCATCGATCCGCAACAATTCTTACTAACCAATAGAAACACGAGACCTTTCTCGTATATAAAACCACACGGAACAATCTCAAATCATTCATCAAATTCTCAATCCAAAACACTTGTTCTTCTTCCCATTCAAATTTTCTTCTCTCAAAATCTCAGTTCAAAATGGACGCAAGCACCAAGACAACAAAGAAAGGAGCCGGAGGAAGGAAGGGAGGAGGACCAAGGAAGAAGTCGGTGACAAGATCCATCAGAGCCGGACTCCAATTCCCAGTCGGAAGAATCGGTCGATACCTGAAGAAAGGTCGTTATGCTCAGCGTGTCGGCACCGGTGCTCCGGTCTACCTAGCTGCAGTTCTTGAATATCTCGCTGCTGAGGTTCTTGAATTGGCTGGAAACGCTGCTCGTGATAACAAGAAGAATAGGATCATTCCAAGGCATTTGTTGTTGGCTGTGAGGAACGATGAAGAGCTTGGTAAATTGCTTGCTGGTGTTACCATCGCTCATGGTGGCGTTCTTCCGAACATTAACCCTATTCTGTTGCCTAAGAAGACTGAAAGGGCTAACACTGGTGGCAAGGAACCAAAGACTACTAAGGCTGGAAAGTCTCCAAAGAAGGCTTAGATCTGATTTTAGGAAGAATTAAATATTTTAATTAGTTTTTTGTTTTTTTGCTTTTGAAAATGTAATGAAGTAATTGGATCTTGGTGATCCGTTTGTTTATGAAAATGGTGATTTAATGATATTGGTTTTCAAAAATGTGTATACGTATCTTACAGTTTCGTTGAGTTTAGTTTTCAATGAGATGAAAATCCTGTTTGAAATAGTGATTGATCGATGAAAAATTTGATTATGTATAAATGTATAGAACTTACCAACAACTATTAAAATTGCAGTATAATCCCAAACTTGCTGTGTAAAGTGTTAAGAATCCTTGTCATAGTTCTAATAAAAAAGTCCTGCAAATTTTTGAGTTTCTTTGAAAATCGCTCTTTATTTGATAGATCTGTGTTGAATGGTAATTGAACTCTGCATGCTCTATTTTATTGATTATTCTCAAACTGAAAATGGCAAATCTATGTCTTGTTACAATGACTCACTAGCTTACATTGGACATGATACAAGAGAAGGACTAACTAATTGATAACAAACTCAACAAATCGTATCAAAATCTAATTGAACTTGACAAATTGAAACTAATTTGGCGAACTAGGGTGTGACTCTTATATCATTACATTCAACAACCTCCCTCAAGTTTTATTAGAATGAATGTCAATCATTTACCAAGATGAGGGGGCTTAATAAAAATGTTATCCACTTGATTCTTAGATGGAATAGGCATCAAATGAATAGTCCATTCTTGAATCCTGTCATGCAACAGAACCCACATGTATCTCTACTGTTTTATAACTCAACCTCCTAAAGCATACCTCAATCCCTCAGACACTCCCCACAATTCCGCCCAAATAAGCACTCCCACGCCCAATGTATTTAGCAAAACCACCTAACCATTCAACATCACTGCCTCTAATAACTCCTCCACATCCTATTCTCTCCTTTTCTTTACACGGACTATTCATGTACACCTTAACCCAATCTGTCGGAGGAGGTTTCCACCCAATAAGCATCTCGCGATTCCCGCCTTTATGGCCTAGAGGTTTCTATTTTATGTGCTTTGGGGTCTAGCCCTTTTCAATTAAAAAGACTTCAAGGAATGGCGGTTAGGTCGCCTATATTATTGAACAATAGACATGTCGTCCATGCGAGCATAGCTATATTGAAAGGCGCGTTGTGATGTGCAAGGTCTAAAGTCCGAACCTCAGATTATCCATTTATTCATCTTAAGAGGTTAATGTGCTACACTAAAAAATACATCGGTCGAAAGAATTTGAGTTCTATTTCTAAATAAAACAGTTACTAGCTAGACTTAACTTACTTCGTGGTCAACCTCAAATTATTTAGGTCTCGTTTGCCTAAAAACCAAAAGATTAAGAAAAATCATTATATTCCTTAAAAAAAAACAAAAATCATTATTATAATTTTAATTGTTTGAAATAAATAATTTTTAATTTTCATCAAACAAGAATAAATTTTTTATTAAATAAAATGAGTTCTTAATTACACTATAAAATTACTGGAAATATAAAACAATCTCTCAAAATAAAAGTATACAAATAAAATGTAAAATAAATATTTTCAAAAAATTATTACCACTCTATTTGATTAAAAAACCACTCTATTTCAAAGAAAAAAAAAGGTGAGAAAGTCCTTTTATCAAGGGGTGTTTGTTGCACAAAATCAAAAACTATTCTCAGGAATAATTTTTTTGGAAATATAAAAATTGAAATTTGATTCTTTGTATTTTTTTATTTAAAGTGTTTGGTACATAATCTTACATTCCTCATAAAATTGTATTTATAATTTTTTTGAAAAAATCTATAATTTTTTTCATGGGATGCACATTCCCACTTTTTCACTTTAGAATAAATTCATGAAAATTATGGAGATTATGTTATTCTATTCCTTAGAACTTTTATACCGAAAAATAATTTGTTTTCAATCTTATAACAAACATAAACATGAATGTAGATATTCCCTAACCATGTAATTGTGGGAATGTACTTAGGCTTAAACCAAACAAAGAAAAAAACAAAAAACACCGAAAATGTCCGTCCATTTAGGCGCGCAATGAAAATCAATTACGGGAAAGTGGAAATTGAATAGAAAAAGCGTTCCAAAGCCAGCTCATCGATCCGCATCATTGTAGAGTTCAAAACACGATCTTGACCGTCCATTGTAATGTTGTTGGGAATGAAAATAACGGATGAAAGTAATCCACGTCATCGATCCGTGGGAAACCTCACTAGCCAATAGAAACACAAGAGCCTTCTTATATTTAAACCACCGCACCATTCAGTATTCAGACACACTTTCTTTCTACATTTCCAATTCCCAAATCGAAACCCTAACTTTTTTCTAAGTTCCAAATTCTCAATCCTTTCAATGGCGCCAAAAGGAGAGAAGAAGCCAGCAGAGAAGAAACCCGCAGAGGAGAAGAAGACCACCGTCGCTGAGAAAGCTCCGGCGGAGAAGAAGCCAAAGGCCGGGAAGAAGCTTCCAAAGGACGGTGGTTCCACCGCCGGAGACAAGAAGAAGAAGAGAAACAAGAAGAGCGTTGAGACATACAAGATCTACATCTTCAAAGTTCTGAAGCAAGTTCACCCAGACATTGGTATCTCAAGCAAAGCCATGGGTATCATGAACAGTTTCATCAACGACATCTTCGAGAAACTCGCTCAAGAATCTTCTAGACTTGCTCGTTACAACAAGAAGCCAACTATCACTTCAAGGGAAATTCAGACCGCGGTCAGGCTTGTTCTGCCCGGTGAGTTGGCTAAGCATGCTGTTTCTGAGGGTACCAAGGCTGTGACTAAGTTTACCAGTTCTTAGATTTGAGATCTTGTTTACAATAGGTTGTTAATGGGTCACTGTGTCTGTTTATGCACCATTAGTCTTTTTATTTTGTAGCTTTTTCTGTTTTTGATTTGTAATGAACTGATTGGATCTTGTTGAACCTTTTTGTTAATGAAAATGGTGGAATTAATGATCCTTTTTGTATAATATAATTGTGGAAGTTTATGCTTTATTTGTTTGGACCAGAGCAACCAAGATTCAAGCACTTTTTACTATTTGAATATTTGCAGGCTTTATTATGTTTTTGAAGAGATGAAATGTATGTTTGGTGTGGCGTTTCCTTCATATCTATCCTTGTCAATCCAGATTTTCGATATCAAGGGACGTGGGCACACAACCAAACATACCTAATTCTGTTTATGTGTTGCACCATCTGTTTTGCTTTCCTAATTCTCAACTCTAGTATAGGAATGCAGCTGAAGAGAGCTATATTCACATTTTTGGCTTGTTCTTTCAGGAGAATTGGCTAAACATGTTGATTTTGATGGCACCAAAGCTGTTATTAAGTTTACAAGTTCTTAGATCTGGGGATCTTGTTATTGGGTCACTATCTCTGTTTAAGATCCATTAGTCTTTTTTCTTTTAATTGTATCGAGCAAATGGGATCTTGTTAATCCTTTTGTTGATGAAAATGGCAGAATTAATAGTATTGGATTTCAAATATATATGTCTGGTATAATAGTATTGGGCTTTGTGATATTGACATGTGATTGTGTACAATTATGCCATTTACTTAGATTACTATGGGTGTTGTGTTGACGTGTGCGTGTTGTGCCGGGTGCTTGTGTTAGTGCTTCATAGTTGAAAACACATTTTTAGTCTTTTAAAGAGATGAAACTTAGTTGCTACCTGAACATATTACATTGTTAGGTGTTGCACAAACCAGTTTGCATTTTGAATTCCCAACTCTCTATTGTAAGAGTGCGGTAGTAGAGATTTATACACATTTTTATGAGCCTCCATTTCTAGCAACTTGAAAAACTAGAAATATGAATAGCACCTAATTTGAGTATTTATGAAACGTTATCTAAAGTACTATGATTGCATGTAATGGTTAGTTATGCAGAAAATTGTTCTACAGCAAGGTTGCAGATTTAGTGCTATTAGTGTATGGAAATTGCATTCTCGTTGTGGTAATATTATCAAAAAAGCATCCTCCAGTTTTTGTTATAACTCAGCATAAAGTTTGTATTCTACCGCTCTTGCCTATTGTGTTGCAGAATATTCTGCATTTTAGCAACCAAACTTGTGCAGAAAACTATGGATGTTTTTGCTGTAGTTCTGCATAAGAGTTCTACATTATGCTGATTGTAATTTGTAAGTTAAGAAATGTTTCTTTTGTGCGAGGTGAACATGATTATTGCTTGTGCATATATAAGATCAAGCCTGAAAACTTATTAATCATCAAACTCTATAGTCATCAAAGTCTTTTCTGTTTTGATTGCTATTATATAATTAATACTGATTGAATGAAATGGAAAGTTCAAATAAATTGATATTCTGCTTATAGGTGGTCTCTAATAGCATAGAGAATTGAGACAGTCTGGGAGAATAAACAGTGAGATAAAGAATCACTGAGATACTCATAAGAAGGAAGCATTTGAGAGCGTCGCTGAACTGAACAGCGTTCAAATTACAACAACTTTCCAGCATCTGATACTGCTTTTGTGCATGTTGTTGCGATTTTTCTTCTAATTATTCGAAGGCGATTGCTAATCCAACCCTTTGAAAATGTCGGATTTCGTTGGAAGCTAACTTTCGGCAATGTATTTTAATAAATTTAGACCAAAGGTGTTGATAAGCAATCACCTTATTTGATTCCATGTGACCTTGCTTGCAAGCCTCAAAGCCCTTTTTCTAATAACCATAGTCCAAGCCCCTAAATGTACCTTTCATTCACTGTGTGCAACAAAAACAAGAGACTGATCCCCTAAAAAAAAAAGACTGTCATATTGATTCTTTCAACAGTAGAGGAATTTACATTTTTTTGAAAGAGTATGTGAACTCATGTAATTATTTTTCATTGATATTGGATAAATTAACCACAATTTTTGAAAGAGCAACTTATGCCTCATCTTGCAAAATTTTCGAAACAACAAGTTCATATTGCAAATATCAACACCAAATACATTTCGACATTTTGAAAACAAAAAAAAAAATTAGAGTTCAAATTTTTTAGTTTCTGAAAAACATTAAATATATTTGTTTCAAATATTTCTAAAAAAGAAAATACCAAATTTTAAGTCTAATTTTTTTTTCCTGAATGTTCAAAACTAAAATTTCCAAAATAATATTTTTTTTTAGCTTTTGAACATTTTAGATAATATTTTTTCTTTTGATAATAGTTTTGTTGAATTGATATCATAATGTTTGCTGCAAAATAATGTGACATTTTAGTCAAAAGTATCGTAAGTATGTCTTCGTTATAATGCATGTCAAGTGACATGTGAATGAATAGTTGTATCTTTGTTTTTAGTGTACCTCCTTGGCTATAAAAGGAGAAGAATTGTAACATCTTTCCCACAACTTGAATCAACTTAAATCCTAGTGTGTTTTAAGAAAAACATGTTCTTCTAAATTTATCTCTTGTTTCTGAAAGCTCTAACTAAATATGTTCATATCATAAGTTCCTCCATAGAGATGCGTATGCTCTAAACTCGTCTCTGATATGAGGATTTTGAGTATCAGAAAACATTTGACTATAGATCTATGCTACGGTCCTCTCTATTATAGGATAATAGTTTTAACGAGTAATACCTCAAATTCGTCTTTGAATTTTCACCAATCAGCCAAATTCGTCCTTGAATTTTGCGAAATATCTATTTAGTCCCCGAATTTACAAAATGCCAATCAAATCGGTCTCTCCGTTAAGTTGGTCTGTTAATGAAGGTGACGTGTACCGTTAACCTCTTACAAGGCTTACCACGTCAGATGCCACACAAGCAGGGACCAAATTGATTGATTTACATAAAATTGTCAAGGAACAAATTGATTGATTTTCAGAAAATTGCCAAGGACCGAATTGATTGATTTTCAAAAAATTGCAAAATTCTCATCGGCTCTTTCTCCTGTTTCTCATTAACGCTCTTTCTTCCCCCAAATACATAAATTTGTAACCTTAATGTTATAATTTGTCACCTAGAGTTCAAAATCCCCAAAACAAAATTCCATGAATTGATGCCAAAGTTCTTCCCCAAAAATCAGTGGTCATTGTTGAAGATTTGGTGTTTAGAAATGATGGGTGGTGGGCATATGGGTAAAAACAACTACAATAGTCAGTCTTCAACTACAATAGAAATGATGATGTGAGAGAGCTTCGATGTTGGTGTCCTAGAATTTGTGTTGTAAGAAAAGCAAGCACTGTCAATAACCCAGGAAAGCCTTTCTATGTCTGCCCTCTGCCAAAAATTTGTTTAACAATGATTATGTGATGTGTGAATGGTTTGTTTAAATAGTACTGAATTTGTCTTTTGGTTGTATAGGATGATGATGAAAGTTGTAAATTTTTTGTGCGGGTTGGGGGCCACTTAGGAGTCACGTCAGCGTAGACCGAGTCAAAATTGACCTTGGGGGCCAAAACTGCCACATGTTTCTTAGGGGGCCAAAATCACAACTTTGGAAAAGTTAGGGGGCTAAAACTACTATTAAGTCTTTCCATTAAGGTTCTATCTAACCAATATTCCTGTGACAAGTCTAGAAGCCGAATCCATACCTACACATGAGTGAGGCGCTGAGAGTACTTATTAAAGTCCTTGGACCAACAAGAGAGCCGCAACAGGCCCGACTACATATTAACAATCCCGATTGCTACGGAAGTGCGAATATCCTCATCATAAGTGAATTCGACTTCGTAAAATCCACGACCAAGGGAAATCTAATTCCAAGGACCCTTTGTTTTCCATTGTGTCGAAAGCTTAGCGGTGACCTCTTTAGCGGTACACGGCTTATCACCCTTGTTCAAAAATAGTCTCCATGAATGTGATGCTTACACTTTTCTAACCCGCTGTTGTACACGTCCTCTATAATTTTTATTGACAAATTGTCCCCTCTAATCGTCGGGAGAGGCAATGGTGCACTATCAGTAACCGCAGGTGCCCGAATTTGGGCAAAAGAACGTTTCTGATGCGAAGTCGGAGGTTGAACAATGGTTTTTGGTGGAGAAACCACTGCTATGGAGGATGAAAGTTCTGATTGCCAATCAAAGACCATGGCTGAGCTCTCAAACCGAATTTCAGCCCTCCACAACCGAATGGAAGTGAATTAACGTGAATGAAAAAATGACCAAACAAAAAACAAAGTGCCACTTGAATTCAACCCTTAAATTACAATATGGCTAATTCAGGTTCCAATTAAGAATCCAACAGTACCAATTGTGTCAGTACCAATTACAAGGAATTTCTCCAAGCCAATTGAAGGTTGGAGGTGGGCGGCGCTCTTGCTAGGAAAACCCTAGCAGAGCGTTCACGATCGTTTTCTTACTATTCATGTGTCACGTTTATTCAGAAATACTTATATTTAATGTTTAACATATCTCTAATAAGATCACCTAAAAAACTTAAATAATTTAAGGTGAATTATATGTTAATTGATCTACCGGCAAATTTAAGGGTGTGTTTGTTTCAAGGATTAAATTTACAATCCTGGGAATAACATTTCCTGGAACATTATTCCTAGGAATCTTAATCCTATTAAAGTGATTGTTAATTAATTTAGTTTCTCAG
>Ga0209282_1002149_pt1 | contig 11255 bp, 2 predicted proteins | sample Mtrugardesep15_FD_187529 | JGI IMG/M metagenome (GOLD analysis project Ga0209282, IMG submission 187529) | Root nodule microbial communities of legume samples collected from California, USA - M. trunc garden sep15 (SPAdes) (version 2) | ecosystem: Host-associated > Plants > Roots > Nodule...
GTTTTTTTATCCAAAAAAAAAAAATTTGGTAATAATTTTTTTCCAGAATTTTAAAAAAAATCCGTTAAAAAATATATTTCCTGAATTTTTACAAATTTTTTATTTTAAAAAATTAATTTTCAAATGGTTTTAATTTTTAAATTAATATAATTGATTTTTTTTATATTTTTATTAATTTTTAAAAATTAAATTTCAGATATTTTAATAATAAACATGAAATTTCTCAAGTTTTAATTGAATTTTTTTATAAATAAAAAACGAATTATACACGTGGCGAGTGAGAAAAAAAAAAGAAATTAAAAAAAATCCATGTCAACGCCACATAAGCTGATTTGTGGAGTTGGAGGGAGGAGGGTGGTAAATCGGAAAAAAACAATTTTACAAAGACACAAACCAAACCAAAATTTTTACAGGGGTGAAAACCGAAAATGACATATATTACAGGGGTGAAAAACACTATTAACCCTACTTTAAATATCAATGATAATTAAATTTAAATATTTTATTATTATTTTATAATTTAGAGTAAAAAAATTATTTTTAAATAACTATACTTTATCGACTCTAGCAATTTTTCACATATTTTAATCTTATTTTAAGTTGTTTCATTTTTTGCAATAGGGTTTAAAACTATATGTTAATGAAATTGTGAATAAATTATAGCGAAAAATATGTATTCAAAGTTTGGTTATATTAAAATAGACTCGCAATACTATTTTTCTTCGAAATTGATCTCTATATTGCGTGACGTGCAACTCAATACACACTTCGTACAAAATCCAGTTCTTGTACACTTGATCCTTTTTCATGGATGAGCGGTGCACATCTCCTAGAATGCATCACACATGAGACAATAGCTTATCCTTCCTCAACTCTTCATCTCTTGTCCCATTTCTCGTCACTGAAAAGTTGTTGTGACTATACCCCCAAGAAATCACTTGATTAATCTTGCAAAAAGCATAACACGACCACTGAGTTATCCGGTTTAGGTGATTTAATGTGATTCAAGGCTTTGTACTTCAAATTACTCTTATGTTCATCCATTGAATTATTAATCGACTAAAATAGATGATAACTTGTTAAAAAGGGAGTTTAAAATGCTCAAAAATGATGATAAAAAAGACTATATGACCGACTATCATCACATCCCCCCACTTTAACTTTTGTTTGCCCTCAAGCAATACACTTGCAAAATAAAAATTCGACAGTAAAATACCAACTCTTCCTAAATGATAAAAAATAAAAAATAAAGTCTTTATCTGATGCAATGCAACAATAGAACCACTGACATCAGAGTGAAGTCTTTATTTGATGCAATGCAACAAAAAAACAAGGAAGAAAAAAAAATATACATGAAATCCTAGCAAGTTTCACGCATTCAGTGCAAAATATTCTAACAATTATTGATGCGGTAATTATGAAAATGCAGTATCTAAAATTTTCAATTGCATTATTGATTTGTTGAGCATTAAATTAAATAAGTTATACAAACATAAATGTATGCATATTGATTCGAGGCGAAGGCTATATCATATAAAATCTTGTACAATTCGGAGTGTCATCGCATCAGCTAAGTAATCACATAAATTTTAACACTACATTTTCACCAAAAATCTCAATACATCGGCGATATGGAGTCTTTCACTTATATGTAGTTCAATGTCAACTTTTTTTTATCAAATGTGAGATTTTTACTCACACTTGATACATCACCAATCTCTCTCTCTTAGTTCTGGATTTTAAGAGGAGACTAAAGATTAAGAACAATCACAAAAGTGGTTTGTATATTGTATCTTCATTCAAAACCTAAAAACATGAGGTCTATGGACCTTCTCACTAATATATCGACATCTACTTTTCAATCCAGTGTAAAACTTATAACTCACTTGACATGCCAATAATCGTCGGTGTGGGTTCATCCATTCATTTGAGTATGCTCCTCCTCAAACAGAGAAAGCAATTTTGCTTTCACATACACTTTAATCAAATTATCAACTCTAATATAACCATTGGATCATAGGGGGAGTCTGGATCAACATATTAGAATTTAAACAACCACACAAGTGGTTTCATCATTATATCTTTATCCAAAATTTTAAGATATTGGATATATAATATCATCTCACTTGTATGTTGCTCAACGTCCATTTTTCATGAAATATGACTCTTCATCACACATGATAATATAAACAAGAAGGTATTTCAAGTTCAGCAATGTAAAGTAAAAATGATAGAAAATATTTTGCGACAAACTTGATCACATAAAAGAGTTGATAACATAAGATAACAATAAGAAAAAGAGGTGAGCAATATTATTTTCGATTTCTCTAACTCACTTATCATGCAACTGATTCAAACAAAACGGTAAAATGTATAGTGTTTGGGATGACTTTTCATCATGTAAACCAAATTACATCATAAAAAGAAAACCTTCAATTATTAAAAAGAGATAAAGCAGGATAAGAAAACATCATCCGAAGAGACATTCTTAATACTGATAACAAAATAAAGTTTTGAGGCAACATCAAGCAATTATGCATCCTCATCTTCATCAATTTCCAGAGCTGTCTTCTTACAGATTGGACAAACATTCTTCAGCTTCAACCATTGTTTGATGCAGTCAAGATGAAAGATATGCATACAATCAAGTCTTCCAATTTTCTCCCCATCCACATAGTCTTCCTAATAAACAAAAAAAAAGGGTAGATTATGAAACTTGAACATGCTCATAAATTACGATTTTAATGTTTAGTTCCCCTCATTCGTACAAAATCAGCTCGATAGAATATCAGTGTCAATTTAATGAAATATTTCTCGTGAGTTTAACTCACCTGAGAAGGGATCGATAATGCATAATATATACAAAGGTTGGGGTTCGAATCCCGGATACCCCTATTTATTAAGATAAATTGGTCTCACCTGGCATATGGTGCAGGTTTGGTTCTGGGTGTTTGTTTCGTTAGGGCAGGACTGGTAAGTAACCTGTTGGATGTGCATGAGGATTTCCTGCTCAGTAAGTCCCATTTCACTTTCAAGGACTTCAGTTATCTGTATACGTTAATTTAATTCATTATTTTCAATTGAATACGATCTTGTAATCCTTTCTTAAGATCAACTCTAGATAATTGTTATAAAATTGAGAAAATTAAACAATGTGAAGAAAAATAGAAGACAAGTATTAATTGCACATTAATAATTAATTACATAACATTTACCTCGTCCTCACTATTCTCTGAATTATCAGTGCTTTCATTTGCCAATTCCTGTGTGATATATATTTGCAAAATACATGAAAATGAAGTAATGTGAAGAAAAAAATAAGTCAAGTAATAATTACATAACATTTACCTCGTCCTCACTAGTCTCTGAATCTGAATTATCAGTGAGTTCTGGAGATTCATTTGCCAATGCCTGTGTGACATATATTTGCAAAATACATGAAAATGAAGTAATGTGAATTTTCATTAGTAAAGAATATGTCATTCCTTGCCAACCACTAAAGACTTTAAATCAATATAAGATAAATGTGTTGTAGGGAGCTAAAAATTTGCTACACTATAAACCCAAATACCAGCTTTTACTCATGGATGCTAAATTAATAAACATATCAATTAAGATATATAGATTTCTATGATAAATTCCTTAAAAAAAAAAAAGATTTTCTCATTGACATATTTTATTCAACGTAAAACTCTTAACACTCTATCACACGAATAACTAGTCACCTGAAGTGTGACCTAGATGGTTCAATCGTGATAATCGAATAGCAAGTGACACATCAGATCTTGAACTAAACTCTAACATATTTAATTTTCTATCGAATTCATCTTTACAAAATTAGTTTGTAGGGTGATCTATCCACCACTTATATTCCATTCTTACAAAAAATAGACTCTTAACGATTAAATCAGGTAAAAATACTTTGCATAAGAAACATACCAATTAAGATAGATTTCTAACAATTTAATTATATCAATAAAACACACTTATCATTATTTCCAATTCAACGCAATATTGAATTTTCACATCTGTACATATGCAACATAGTGAAAGTAAATCAAGAATATTTGAAAATTAAGCACATTATTAACAGTAAATTACTTGATAAGTATCCTTAACCAAAAATATTCACAAGTAATTAAGAAAGTATATATACCTCCTCCGTGAGCCTATTCCTCGCTGCCCAAAGATTAGGAACTGGATTACGTGATACTGCCCGCATGGACCGGACTGAAGGCGGTGGTGGTTGTGGTGGTGATGCAGAAGTACCAGGCCTCGCTTGATGGGTCATTCTTTCTTCCTACCTGCATGCACGCAATAACAACAACTATATATCAACATAAACATAGACATAAGATACTAACGTTAACATGTAGACATCGATAATATTTTGATAAAATGAAAGTAATTGAAAATAGATAATTGTCGTGTTGCTGAAATGTAAACATAGTTAATTATTAGTTAAAAGAATAGAAATATAAAATGATGTTTTTACACTCTATTCTTGCTTACATTTTTTTTATCATGAGATAGTGTTTTTTTTTTTGGTCTTAGATGAAGTGGTGATCCACTTAAATTAAATTCACACACAACTGTGAGGTCCCGGGTTCGAACCCAAGTCACGATGTTCGGCCTTGCAATTTTGGCATTTGTCAGTTGAGCTATGACTTCTAGACTAGTGTATTGTTTAATAAACATGTTTCTTATCCGAAGTATGAATGTTATATAAAAATATGGTATTAACGTGCGTCTTTATCCTCTTCTTTCAAAAAATAAAAATAAAATTGTGTCACTATTAAATTAAATTTATTAAATTCCATAGTATAAAGATACACTGTGTAAAGATAAAAATATTAAATTTATTTTCACATAGTGTGAAGGCTCAAATTCAAGGACATCAAAATCATACAGACAAAATAAATTCATAGACTAAGGATTAAATTTTCGAAAATAAGATTGATAAGCCAATCAATTAGTTGATCAAGTAATCAAACCGGGGGCTAACAAAAACACATGCACATATACACAAAATTAACAATGAAAAAAAACAAGCAAAAGCCAAACCAAACCTTGAAAAACACAAGTATTGATGATCACTACCTCTCAATCACATTGATGGTTTCTCTCGCACTATACTCTCTCTTCTCAATAGGCAATATGAAAGGTAAAATGACACTAGTGAGAGCTTCAATTTATAGAGAAAATTTGAGGGTATCTACCAGGCTTATATATTATTTTTAATTCATGTCGAAATATTTTTTAGAAATTAGTTTCATGGTACATGCACTTAATACTGGTAATAAATTTTAAATGACTTGCTTTTGACTAATATTTTGTCACAATGCATCCTCGTGTCCGTTATCAACCTTCTCTTTATGGTAAAACATTTTTTATTTTAATTTTTCTCATATAATCAATACTTTTTTTTCTCAACCTTCTCTTATAAATCAGTCAAATATATATAAAAGCACTCAAAGTTTTAAAATAGGTTTAATTGCAGTTTTAACCCCCTAACTTTCACAAAGTTGCAATTTTGGCCCCCTAAAAAAACTACAAAACGGCCCCTTAAGTTTTGCATTTGTGGCAGTTTTGGCCCCAAATGTCAATTTTGACTCGGTCTATGCTGACGTGGCACCATAAGTGAGGTGCCACGTGTTATTTTTTTGACCTTGGGGGGTCAAAACTGCTACAGATGCAAAACTTAGAGGGCCGTTTTGTAGTTTTATTTAGGGGGCCAAAATCGCAACTTTGTGAAAGTTAGGGGTTAAAACTGCAATTAAGCCTTTAAAATATTATACATAAAATAATTTCTTAGTATGTAAAAAAATATTGAAACATTTTATATAGGTAAAATTAATGTCCATTTTACAATTGTCAAGGATGGGATTGAACTTCGTTTCTTGAGGCTATAAAGTCATATATTTAGTGCAACAGTCATATTTTAACTGACAAAAATATCAAAATGGCTAGACATGACATTGTATTTGGGGTTTGAACCCTAACTTATTTACTTGTGTGTGAGTTTTCAAATGGTAATTGACATTTCGTCTGAGAATAAATTAAGTCCTCGAAAAGCTTCGAGAGGTATCTTTTTTAGATTTCGACATTATTTGTTTTCTTTTTTTAATTTCAAACTTGATGAGCAAAGTCCTCGAAAAACTTTAAGCAAATTTTTTTTCGGGTTGGTTAAGAGGTGGAGATTCATGGTTCATGATTGAAGTCATTACAAAGAAAAACAACTAACATACTAACATGTCATCAAAAAAAAGACTATTTTTTTTCAATTTCAATATTTTCGAGAATCAAAGTCTTTTAAAACGCTTGTTTATAATCTATTTTTATTGTTTGGGGCACCGACATTTGTAACATCAGACAGTTTTTGTCAAAAAAAAAAAAAAACTTTTGTCACACCTAAGTAAGAATACCTCAACATACAAGATGATGAATTTGTGTATTGGATTTGACATATGTTGTTGATTTTACCACGGTGGTTTAGGTTTTTTTTTCCTTTTAAAATAATGACATATAATAGATTTAACCATGTGGACAAAAAATTGAAAAAATTTATATAAACATCATCATGTCAACTTAGCATTTTTTTCACATTCAACTTGTCAACTCAACAGTTAGATTTCACGAGGGTCTAAAATCAAAGAATCTTTAAATTACAAGAGAAAATCTCAAACATTTTTTTAAAGGGGAAACCAAAAGTTGCTCATATTATAAGAAAGTAAACATATATTAACCCTTTATTTTATGAATTTTGAATTATTCAGCAAATAAGTCCATTATTAGTCTTTCACCGATATGAGTCAAATAAATCTCAACTTAATTTGTACCAAAAAAAAAACTCAACATATTATTTTTTCAGTGGTGGCCGGAGTTCGAGCCCCGGGTCTTACATATTTTATGCATTGTCTATACCAACTGAGTTATGCTCACGAGGACAAACTCAACATATTATTTCCACTCTCTTTCATTTTTTATATTTGGTTGGCTTTTATTTTCTTTGTACTTTAATATTTCTTTTCGCTTCTAATTTAAAAAAATAAAATAAAAATAATCATAAAATGACTCTTTTGGGCTCATAACAGGTTGAGTTGGCAAGCAAGCTTCACACTTCCATACTTGTCTTTGCTGCCTTTCTCCTTCTTGTTTATATCACCTCTGTTGCGGTGTTTTTCATGGTTGTATCAAAAGGGTGAGACCATAACAGGTTGGGTAAGAAATAGGAGAGAAAAAACATGGAGAAATTAATTACAATGAAATGAGAGAATTTAAATAATTAAATAAAGATTTACTATTTTGCTTAAAATTTTGAAGGGCTAATTTAGGTTTTATTGAAAATCCAAAATTCATAAAATATAATGTGGAAGGGACCAAATTGAACCAAATCATTTACATGTCAACATTTTTTTGGGTTGACATGTGTAGTTGACACATCATCATCTTTAAACACTTCATTGTCTTTGATGGACATGTTAACAACTAAAGCATCAAACTTTGATTAAATTTTATGGATGGTCTAATTTTTCCCGTATATAAAATCGTTGGGAACTAATTTAGATATTATTTTTCGAGTATGTGAACACTTCCATACTTTAAAATTTTGTTGAATATGTACTGTCATTCAATTATGGGATGTTATACCATTTTTTATATTTAATTATTTTAAAGTAAATTTAAATTTTGAATTAATTTTACCTACTAGATACTCAACATTCAACTAGACTCAAGTGTATGAAGAATTATTCTTTTTTTACTAAATGACCCCTTTTAAATTGTGAAGGACTAACTACTAAGTTAAATATAATGCACCCTTGCCTCAAAAAATAAATAAATAAGTAAATAAATAAATAATAATACATCCATGACCCATCTATGGCCCCCTAAAGCACACCGAACAATCAAGATTCAGAATCTGTTGTAACCATGTTAACAGATTCTAGTATTTGTGTGTAAATAAAAACAGTAAATATCACAAAAAATTTAAATAACAAAAGGAAAAAGAAGGAAAAAGAACAAAAGTAGATAGACACGTAGGAGGGAAGTTATGTGGCAAAAAAGCACAAGGTGAAACGATGACGAAAACATGAGGACACTTTTCATGCTATGCCTTGTTAGATTGAATTATTATTGTTGTATTAAACAAGAAACTAACTTAGCGGAACCAAAAGCCATTTCCAACACGCATAACATAGTTTAAGGTTGAGAAACAATTATGTACTATTGAAATAATAAGCTTGTATAGTTGAATTTAATTTGCTTTATTTTGTAAGTGGTGAATCAAGAGAATCTTCTTTATGGAACTTGAGGCTGAGATTGATCGTTTGCCTATTGACTTGTTGGCTCATATTTTTGTTCTATTCACTTCCTTCACTGATTTGGCCCAGTAAGTATATTCACTTGTATCAATCATGATACTATATATAAATTGTCACACAAAAAAATGAATCATACCATATAAACATTTTTTTTTCATTAATTAATGTTTGTGGTATATATTGTGTTTGTTTTGTAAGGGCAAGCAAGGTTTGCAAGAAATGGAAACAAGGGGTGAAGGAATCTTTGGCAAGGAGACAGAATCTTAGTTTTGCTGGTTGGAAAATGGATGATGATTCCACCTCTAGACTTGTTTCTCATGCTTACAACCTCAGAAAACTTGATATGTAAGTTTTTCTTTTCATAATTATAATAATTCTATGTCCCTTTGTTTTTATGGTTTTTGTTTAAATATCAAAGTCAAAAGTTTAGTATTGAACTTATGAATTTGGAGATGAATGATAAATATTGAGTGTATGAGGAATTGAATTGAAAATTTAATGGCAACTGGTCAATTACCCCAACAAGAAGTTTGATAACATGTTTGTTTAGAAATAGTTGGATACTTGACTCTATGGACATTCTGCTTTGTTTGAAACTGGATAACCTTTCTTAGTGGCGAGTATGTTAGGTTGAATCTCAACTCAATAAACAATGTAATCCATCATTAACTAGTATAGACTCTTAATGCGTCACCTCACACTCGAAACTTGACATCTGAGACATGATCCGAGTAGTCTAATAATTGGTGGCCTAACAGATCTATGATAATTGTGTTAGGTCTAATTTAGCCTCGCATAATCGACTTGGAAGATTATCTTTTCCCACTTGTAACCATTGTTTAGGTGATAAGATCATCCATCCTATGTAGACTCACAACAATTAGCATAAACATGCCATATATAATGAGTTAGATTGCTTGTCATCAAACACAAGCAGATAGGATATGGTTGTGATTTTATGATGTCAAGCACGCACACCATTATTTATTTGTCTTAGTTGTATTTTTCAGACCAAGGAGCCGCTGGAGTTGTCAAATAACGGATGCCGGACTTATCAGAATATCATATGCGAAGTGTATCAGCAATCTCACATCCATATCATTATGGGGTTTGACTGGCATCACAGATGAAGGAGTTGTAAAACTGGTATGTCATCATCACTGTATTGTTTCTGAAACTTAGATGACTCAGGTTTTGGAGATTATGCTTAGATCTACCTGTTTGGATCTCTTGTAGTGTTCCACATGGTGTTTGGATTTAGTAATTGTGATAATTAATAACAGTTAGGATTTGATGTTTGGATCTTCGGCAGCACTGCACACGGTGCAACACCTGCACGGACATTGGACCACAGTTAAAAAAATAATATATTATGTTTTTGATCTAACAACCCTGCAGCCGTTACACTGTACGAAGCGCTGCAGGGTATCCAAGTTTTGAGGTTCTTCGTTGTTCACAAACTAGACTGTACATAGTGATAGTACTATGGCATTCACCAAGTTGATGAATTGTTTCTTTGGTCTTTGGGTGTTGTTACCATATCTTTTGCTGACTAAATCAATGGAACTGAATAATTCTAATGTTAATTCCCTTTACTTCTTTGATGGCAAACAGATATCCAGAGCTACGTCTTTACGTCATCTGAATGTTGGCGGTACATTTATCACAGATGAATCTCTATTTGCCATTGCAAGAAGTTGTCCAAAAATGGAGGTAATTTGTAAAAAATTGTATGTTAGGTTGTGTGAAATTTTTCTACTTCTTCCTTAAAAAGAGAATATTAACTTTTATATTTCTAATATTGGTTTTAACTTGTAAGTGTTAATTACATAGTACATGAAGATGATGACATAGTTCTGGTATTACATTACACAAATCCATGACATATCTGATTGTTTCTTGTTCTTATTCAGACCATTGTTCTATGGAGCTGCCGTCATGTAACTGAGAATGGACTAATTGCCCTAGTTGATCAATGCCTCAAGCTCAAATCAATGAACGTATGGGGATTAAGAGTTCCTGTGGATTGCCTTAACAATTTACTAATCATGAGTCCAACTCTTCAAATAAAAATCTAAATTTCGATTGCATCTATAGAATGATGTCCAAGTTAATGATTTTAACAGTGGTATTTTCACTGTTATTTTTTCTAATGTACAGAATTGTTTACATCTTGTACTCTTAAATTTGATTCCTGAAAAGATGAATATATCAATATTCTTTCTTGAATAATGTACAGAAAACATTATGTTGCGGTTTATAACTTTCTAATTTGTACTCTATCAAGAGTTTACAACAATCATGATATTGCAAAATCGTTTAAATGTTGTTGACTAGTGATTTCTTGGTACAAAACCTGAAAGACAACAAGGGGAAACATTACAAATATTAGTGAGACGACTATTAATATACAATGCAACTATTTTATCAAAAACCATATTAAGCACATGTGACGACAGATAAGTAAAGGATGTGTACACGTCTAGAACGCCCAGCATACAACATACCTGAATTGTTCCTGATACATTCTTGGTCTCTCGTAGTCTTGGTTACTATCTACCTCAGATAACTTCTCAGATTCTTGATTATAGCCTCAGCTATGCTGAATTTTTTTTTACCTAATTTTCTAACGTCTAAACGGTTCCATATGCCATTTCCAGATTGAGGCAATAATCCATTATACATACTAAGATACTAGAAGCCCCTCTTAAGAGATGATCTCGCATATGATATGCAAATATGACAATACCGTAAACTCATCTTGACAGACCTAGCTTGCATATTATGTACCTAATACTCATCGAAATTGCAACATAACTGCAGTAAGCAGGAAGTAAAACAAGAGAAAAAGCGAACAATTTGGAGAATGGACAGGTGAAGCTGATCTAACAGAAAACTGAACGTAACCATTATAGCTCCCAGCAGTATTGG
>Ga0209282_1002150_pt1 | contig 11253 bp, 8 predicted proteins | sample Mtrugardesep15_FD_187529 | JGI IMG/M metagenome (GOLD analysis project Ga0209282, IMG submission 187529) | Root nodule microbial communities of legume samples collected from California, USA - M. trunc garden sep15 (SPAdes) (version 2) | ecosystem: Host-associated > Plants > Roots > Nodule...
ACCAACACAGTCGTTCAACGACCTCCCCAACATTAACGACTTTTCCGTCAAAAATAATATCATTATGTTCCAACTAAATACACCAAGTTTTCGTTTTTTTAACAGTAACATTCTTTTTTTAGTAACAATTCTAAAAAAAAAAAAAATATTTGATTGTTTTCTAAATATTGGTGCGTATTCTATTTACTCAATATAATTTATCTTTTTGAAGGATTTCTCAATATAATGTAGAATAATATATTTAAACTAAATCTTTTCAAAAAAATAATATTTAAACTAAATATCAATAAACCCTAATAATGATACTTGTCAAGAGACAAGGAATGTGGATTCAGAAATCCCTTGGATTGATTTGAAGCAGCGACACACAAATTTGTTTTCTCTCTATCGTCTCTATAAATCTTCACATTCAACTCTCTCAACACACTTCCAACAAATTCAGATCTTAAACTTTTTCATATATTAACAACACTCTTTTCACTCCTTCATTCATTCAACAGAAAGATGAAAAGACACAGAGATGAAAGAACAGAGAAAACAGAAACTACTTCTTCTTCGGAGCGGTCAAAGAGTGAAAAGGAAGTCGCTGAAATCATGCTTGATTTTCATTGTCATGTTGGTTTGTTGAATAGTATACCATTCAGTTGGCGTTGCAAAAGAAAGAGAACCGAGGTTAAAAACAACCCTTCCTCTTCTCCGGCAAATCAAAACAACCGTGATGTTAACTCCGGCGCCGGCGACGTTGTCAAAGTTAAGGCTACCAGTTCTGAAACTGAATCAGACGATGAACTCAAGCGACATTCAAAGAAGAAAGCTTCTCTAAAAAAGGTATGAACTTATTTTTCTTTCTTGCTCAATTTTCTTTATCAGTTTTCTGTTATTTGTGATTTCTGATTTTTAGGGTTTGTTTCTTGTGTCAAAAGAAAAAAGAATCGCCTCTTGAAATTATACAAGAATTGACACAGACCAAAGATTCAATCAGACAAGTAAGTTTTTTTGTTTCTTTCTTTGTTTTAGGTTTCTTTTTTATGAATTTGTTGAGTTGTTAAATTTAGTTTTTCTCATGGATTTTTTAATGTTTGAAATTTAAACAGGAGGTAGAAAAAGTGAAGCAATACTATAATAACATGAATAATTACAATTTGAACTTGAAGAAAAGGAAGCAAGAGGTAATACTAATACTAAAACTAATCAATTTTCTTATGTTTTTATGACTCTTTGTTTTGTGTTTTATGTTTTAGCTTATGAAAATTGCTATCTTTTGCAGTTACTGTATAGTACTAATGGCCCAAAAACTGCATTAGAAAACCCTAATCTGGAAATTGGTCAGAAAGTACAATTAGGTCAATCTAATGGTTCAGTCAACCCCTCAAAGTCAAATACTATTGAAAATGAAGAGTACAAGAAGAACCAACAACAAATTCAAATGCAACTGCAAATGTTTCCAAATCATCAGATCCATAATTATGGACCTTCCTCTTCTTCTGTTACATTGGGCATCAACATCAAAAACAATGATAATAATGGCCCAATAGCTCTTCCTGATCTGAACTCAACAGCAGAAGAGTTGGATGAAACTACAACAAATAGAGCTATGGCAGCAGCTCAAGCTAGGAAGACAAGGCTTGAAATTTTCAGGCTCAAGAAACCTTTTGGAAACAATAGCAAACAATATTTAATTTGATGTATATTTTATTTCCTTCTTAGTTTCCTCTCTGTTTTAGATGTACTGAAAAGGAAGTTTTGTAAAGATATTTAAGTTTTTTTGTGTGATTTAAACATGGTATTTTATGGTATCAAGTTATTGCACCGTGAAATGTCATAAGAAATTGACACATCTGGTTTGTTAGGTGTGCTTTGCTTAGGGCTTGAACAAAGTTTAATTTGATTTTTAATAGAATAGATATGTTTACTACTTATTGTTTTGGAAGTGCTTAAATGGGCAAAAAATGAAGTTCTGGTGCAAGGAATTAAATGGGAATTTATGTACATACTGGTTGATGGAGTAATAGTTATTATTCATTACGAAAATAAAGTTATTGATAATGAAATCATACAATTAGAAGTCGTCTGTAATGGGGATAATGGGGAATCGAAGGATTCCACAAATCCCTTTTGAATCGCCAGACGCCCTTAACATCCTCCCATATCCTTTTTCACCCCACTTTTCTCCCCATGAGTTCTTGATAATCCAGTATAACTCTCCACTTTCCGTATGACCATACCCAATTAATGTAACAGCATGTGGCCTGTCACCACATGGTCCTCTGAAAATTCCCCCTCTATAACGTTTAAAAGCATCATCAATTCGAATAGAAACAGCTACTGGTACTTTGCTTCCTAACCGAAGTCACAGCGCCATGATCTCTCCAATCAATCGAAACTGGAAGTTGATCTATACTGGTTATATTAAAAGAAACTGGCTCGACTGGAGGGTTATCTTCTAGTTCGCATGAAACAAAAAATTCATCTCCATCTAAATCTGAGAATTCATTTAATCCAACAATGTAACTGTGGTTACCTGTTAAAGAGAACAAGAAAAGTGATTATTTCTTAATTTTATCTTTATGCTGTATAAATTTTAAACTTCTTTTAATACTGTCAATCTCTTAAACAATTGTTAATCAATGCCTCTATTTGAATTTTTGAAAGAAGTGTATTATTATATTCCCATTTTCCTTAACTATTTTTTATTAAAGTAAAGTCAAACAGTCAAATATCAATTATCCTACTCCAGCAATCATTTAGAAGCACAGAAATACCAATAGCAGGTTTCATGAACAAGTAATGTTAAGAAGTGTGGTAAAATGAAGTCGTGTTTATATCAGTACTATTTAAATAGCAGTTACGTGACATAAGATCAAACTCTTAGACTTAGAGAGAGAAAAAAAAAATAACAGAAAGAAACTAATGCATAGATTTCATGCAGTAATATGTTTTAAATGGTTTTCGGTATTGAGAAGAAAGTGTGAATAAATAAATGAATTTGGCATATTATCTGATAAAAAGCAAAATGAAAGTAAAAAAACAAAGTCCTCCATTTTATGAGAATTCACAGCCACCCTTCAGCCCAAGGTCATAATGCCTATATATCTTGAGACTATTTTTTGTGTATGAAAAAAATTTGATTGAAAGTGTGAAAAAAATAAATGAGTTTAGCATAACCTTTGTTAAACTCTTCAATGTACTCCAACTCCTTTTTGAACAGCTGTCTACGTTTAGTAAACTCTTGGGTGCTTGAGTAGTTTTTTTCGTGGACCAACATCCACTCAGCAAAAGCTTGATCCACGTATGTTTCTGAAAATATTGGTGATGGAGAGGATTGTGATTGAGAAGAGAGTGTTGTTTTTGTTGGAGACTCGGAAGAAGAAACAAATGCCAAGACCAAGAAGATCATGATCACCATAATAAGCTTCATTTTTTGTTAAATCAAGTTGATAGGTAGCGAAGAGGATGTGAAGAGAAATGAGAGCTGCTGCACCTATATATATACACTAATGAGAGTATATGTGGCTCGTCTTTTTCATGTGAATACTTGTATATATTCTTTTTCATCAAATTTGAAGAATTATCAATGCATTAACATTACCCATTTAAATACTATTAACCTTAAAATACATATCTCTTAGATGGTAAATTCTTTTCTTATCTACCAACTAAAACATATAAGATGGATTATTTGTTTTAAATTTTTAATTAATAAAATTAATATGTATAAGTTGCATTTAAAATGAGAGAATATGGGTGGTGGGTCCATGACTTTAAAATTTTAAGAATAAGTTGCACGTCTTTTTCATCAAATTTGGAGAATTATCAATGCATTAACCTTACCTATTTATATACTGTTTACCTTAAAATACATATCTCTTACATGGTAAATTCTTATCTATACCAACTAAAGAAGATTGGATGACATTACCCAACCAAGTTGTCAAATGTATAAGATGGATTATTTCTTTTAAATTTTTAATTAATAAAATTAAAATAAATGTGGACCTAATTAACAAGTAACTTGATTAAAATAAAGTTTTAAATTGAATTTACATCAAATTAGAAGAAAAGAAAAAATTGCCTTTGATTACATAGTAATCGATCGGACATTGAAAGCATTTAACTAGTTTATATGTCTTCATCGAGTAGTTTTCTCTTTTTCCTTCTCTTCATCGAGCATAACACAATATTTCTTTCAACATACAATTGAACATTAGTTTGTGATGTTGTGAGAGTCTAACTCTTTCCACCAACCACTCATTCACGTAGTTGTATTTATTAAGTCTTTTTAATTTTATATATCTTTTGGAAAACCATTAATTCATGTTTCATTTTATTAGAGATATTGTCGAACTTTAAATGTGAACATTACTTTTAATCAAAATTCAAATGTTGATTTGTTATATTTTGAGAGACTGATTTTTTCCGTAAGTTGTGAGAGACCGTCAATATTAATATTTTTTAATAGACGTAAAGATATATACCCATTGGACCAACATCCACTCAGCAAAAGCTTGATCCACGTATGTTTCTGAAAATGTTGGTGGTGGAATTGCTTCAAGATGTGGAGCACAGGTGATAAAAAATGGCAAAGGTACAAAGCATGAAAACGAAGACTGTAATCTTCATGTTGATATGTAGAGATGAGAAGGATGTTATGTTTTGTGAAAAAAGAGTACAATAATACCCTTTTATAGACCCAAATTATACTGAAATTAGTTCCACTACTCTTGATTTTTTTCTTCTTTTTTCATTAGTGGTTAAAATGTCTCACATTTTGCTATAAATTTTGAAGGGTTAAATTCTTTTTAAAAAAATATGAGAAATGAGTGATTCTAATATGCGATAGAGAAAAATTTAATTACGATCAATATTTATACATATATTATAAATTCTTTTTTACAATAGTCAACCAAAAAAATTCTTATACGCATAACCTTTATACATAACCTTTATTATGAAAATTTTGCCCTCTTAAATTTTCGCCCCTTTGCAAAAGTGATTTTTCGGCCAATTTTAATTTGATCAACGCTGATGTGTCACTTCATTAATGGTGCTGGCACGCCACCTATGAATTTTGCCATTTTTTAAAATATCAAAATGCCACCTGTGTAATTACTTGAATTAAATATAAGATGAATTCTTTGTTTGAAATTTTTAATTAGTAAAATTAAAATGTATAAGTTACATTTTAAAATGAAAGAATATGGGGGTCCATGACTTTAAAATTTGAAGAATAAGTTGCACGTCGTTTTCATCAAATTTGAAGAATTATCAATGCATTAACATTACCCATTTATATGCCGTTTACCTTAAAATACATATCTCTTAGATGGTAAATTCTTATCTGCCAACTAAAGAAGATTGGATAACATTACCCAACCAAATTGTCAAATGTATAAGATGGATTATTTGTTTTAAATTTTTAATTAATAAAATTAAAATAAATGTGGACCTAATTATCAAGTAACTTAATTAAAATTAAGTTTTAAATTGAATTTACATCAAAATAGAAGAAAAGAAAAAATTGCCTTTGATTATATAGTAATCGTTCGGACGTTGAAAGCATTTAACTAATCTATATGTGTCTTCATCAAGTAGTTTTCTCTTTTTCCTTTTCTTCATCGAGTATAACACAATATTTCTTTCAACATACAATTTAACATTAGTTTGTGATGTTGTGAGAGTATAACTCTTTCCACCAACCACTCATTCACGTAGTTGTATTTTTTTTTTTTGGTACATCACGGAGTTGTATTTATTAAGTCTTTTTAATTTTATGCACCTTTTGGAAATACATTAATTCAAGTTTCATCTTAACGGTGATATTGTCGAACGTTATTTTCAATCAAAATTCGAATGTTGATTTGTTATATTTTGAAAAACTAACATTTTCGGTAAGTTGTGAGAGACCGTAAATATTAATATTTTTTAATAGACGTAAAGATATATACCCATTGGTATCACAACTGTGCATTTTCTACTCAAGTTGTAAACAATTTTTATACTGTAAAAAGTTAAAACAAATAATCCTATTACTTTCTAAGTAATTTAATTAACTATCTAGTATTAAAAAAATACATTTTATTCAACAATTAGCTAGCTGCCACGCATATTATATGGGAACAAGTTTATTGAAGAATGAATATCAACAAAAAGGTTCAGAGTACAATACAAAGTAGTACTTGCTGAAATTAGTATGTTCGTATAATTTGAGAATTCTCTATTTCTATTTCGTTTGCGTAATCCAAGACAACGACATTAAACGGTCGTCGTTTCCTTTTATTTACAGTGTCGTTTCACTCTTTTTTTTCTCTTTTATTAAGTGGTCAATGCTTCTTGCCACGAAACTTCCATCCATCCTGCGTCTCTTTTTTAACTTTTCGCCTACGTCATTTATAAAAAAATTCATTTATTGGATGAAACATTTATTGAATAAAAAAATGATGTATATAGTTGAGGTATGTTTGCATGTGCACTTTTACATTTGTGGCACCTCAACTCCATAGACAGTATCTTGTTTTTGCATGAATATATACCTCATCAATTATATCTACTGAGTCGCGAAAGAAAACAGTGTTAAACGAGTTCCAGTGCTTCTATTCTTCAAATGTTTTGAGTCAAAGTCCTGGGTAATAACATGTAAATGTAGTTGTCGCATTGAAGGAACCTGTAGAACGTAGACATGTCCGAAAGTTTTAACATATATGTATATAATGTACACAAAAAATATGGGAAAATAAGATTTTGCAAGCCATGAAAATTGTAGTTTACACATAACGCCTAGAAGCATGGCCAACAACAACAACCAAATCTTATCCCACTAAGTAGGATTGGACCTAGAAGCATGTCCATAAAAATAAAAATAAAAACTTAACCATGACTTAAGTTACTTGTCGATGCGCACCTTTTCAGCCTAACCAAGGCCGGCTGGACACTACATGAGGCCTAAAGCGAACTCTAAAATGAGGCTTTTTTACTTAAAAAAATGAATATTAATAATATTATGTTCTTTTTTCTTTAAATTTTATTTTTTGAGCCTTTTGAGATGTAAAATGATTTATTAAATTATCATAATCAATTCATTTAGCAGTTATTTTTCTATCGATATTACAGACAATTCATTTAATCTTTGTTGAGACATTGTAAATGTGAATTTGAAAAAAAACCAAAGGTAGGAAGAAAAGAAAAAACATGAAGCAAACAAAGGGATGAATGATGAAGGAGTCGTTGTTGAGTTACTCGTGTTTCAAAGCATCACTTCCGTGATGTTAATGGTGCCTCTATTATGCCTATATTATGCATCCTTCCGTGATGTTAATGGCGTTTGCATGGAAGGTTTTACTTGACGAATTTCATCTAAGGTGAATCTTGCGTTGCGAAATGTGTTACCTTCGGAGGGTACTACCGTGTGTGCTTTTTGTACTACGAGGGAGGAAACCTCGCTTCATATTCTTCTTCATTGTGATTTTTTTTTTAAGAACTAAAACAAAAAGTTTAAATATATATATATATATATATATATATATATATATATATATATATATATATATAACTATCAAAATCATATTTAACCATTTATTTTATTTAATTAATATACCTTGAAACTATTTTTTGTGTATGAAAAAGAATTGATTGACAAGGAAGAATTTCCCTTGTATTTCCTACGGATAAACAACGCTGAAAACTTCATATAAATAAGATGGTAATCTAAAAGAAATTATTATAACTTTTTTTAGAGGAAATTAATATTACTTTAGCCTCTATATAATATATTTCCAATCACTAATAAAATTAATATAACTAGTCTAGAAGTCCTAGGTCAACTAGCAAATGCCGATATTGCAAGGTCGGACGTCGTGACTCGGGTTCGAACTTGGGACCTCACAATTGTGTCTGAGTTTAATTTCAGTGGATTACCACTTTATTTAAGACCAAAATAAATAAATTAATATAACTAACAATGAGCACAATGAAAATAAAAAATCAAGCCAAATAAGTGAATAAAATATAATGCTCGTGCAGTTGGACGAAAAGACATATTTAACCATTTATTTTATTTAATTAATTTAATTAATATACCTTAAAACTATTTTTTGTGTATGAAAAAAATTTGATTGAGAAGGAATAATCTCCCTTGTATGTCCTACAAATAAACAACGCTGAAAACTTCATATAAATAAGATGATAATCTAAAAGAAATGATTATAACTTTTTTTAGCCGAAAAAAATACTTTTTGTGAGGAAATTAATATTACTTTAGCCTCTATATAATATATTTCCAGTCTCTAATAAAATTAATATAACTAACAATAAGCAAAATGAAAATAAAAAATCAAGCAAAATAAGTGAATAAAATGTAATGCTCGTGCAATTCGACGAAAAGACATATCGCGCCATTTAGCAGCGCTGTTAAAATAAATTGTTTATTTGACAAAAAAGTAGAACAATTTTTAAGGTACCTTGACTATTAAACCTTTGAATGTGGAGAACATTCCTATTGAAGATCTCTTTCCTTTTGATCATCTCATTGCCGCTTGTTGAGTACGTCTTATTATACTTCAACATCCATTCTTGAAACAATAATCTTAAATTCACATACCTACGGCTACATGTCATTAGTAGGAGCTGTTATTGTTGCAAAGTCATTACTATTTATTGGTGTTACTTCATTGATTTTCGTGTGAAAGAGATAGATGGTAAGTTGTATCAGTTGTATATTTTGGTAGTGACAATGAATCTTGCAAGAATTATCGAGGAAAGCCATGGATTTTTCAAAACTCTTGGGAAGTGTGACATAGAACCAATTGGCATAGAGTTTCAGTTTGTATCAGTCCAGATGCATATCTTAGGGCTATCGACGCATTGTCGTACTGCTAAAATGGCATCAAAAATAGGAGGCACCGTGGATGAAGTCATTGACAATTGTGTGTAAGCAATTGTCTGCTTGGACAGTGGCGGAGGTAGTGGGAGGCCTTTAGGGGCCATGGTCCTCCTATATTTGTAATAATTTTTTTATATGTTACAATTACCTAAGTTAACATGTTTAGTAAGGTATGTATTAGGTGATGGTCCCTCCAATTAATCTAATTAATATGTCTATTTTTTTTTATCAAAAAATGATTAATTTTTTTACCATTTTACTATAGTAATTGAAAACTAATATCATTAGTTTTATACATTATATTATTTAAAATTATCTTAAATTTCGTAAAATATGTTGATATGGTTCTCCCTATAATTCATTTTAAGTCAACACTTGTATGTTGACTATACTTACGGAATAATTCCTCTCATACTAAATATAGTTATAGGAAAATGCTAAGCGGTGCCCCGAGACACTGGTTAAGGATGCCAAAAAATGAAATTATATAGTAGTTATTGCATTGAAAGTTGTATAATTAATGCATAAAAAATAAACAATGTTTCCTTTTATGGTAATAATTTCTTTTTTTTGCATCCTTAATCAGTGCTCAAGGAATACCGGTCGGTCTGACAATTTTTTTTAAAATTGTTTGGTTGGACGCAATGATTGGAGTTCAAACCCCACATGAGTTTATAATAATTTTATCAATTCGTCTGTCTATCAAAAGAGAAAATATTAGTTTAGGATTTCTTATATACCTCATGTATTTAAACAATTATTTTTTAATCAAATTATATTACAGTCCCCCTAACTTAATTTGGATATAACGATGATGAGGAAAGCCACACCTATAGGCACTAAAGGTGATGGGATGATGTGGGTGGAGCCCGTATTGGACATAGCAAATAACGATGGCGAGGAACAAGAAAAATCTAAGAGCTTGCGTCCTTGGCTACGCACGAATTATATACATTAAACTTGGAAATAATTGTTTCAAACTTTCAAAAATTGATACTAAAATGTAACAAAATTTATACATTGCAAATATATGGTTGAGTGATCAATTCGTTTTTGTATTATACATTGCAAATATTTGGTTGATTGATCAATTCGTTATGAGGGGAATTCAAAATACGAGTGGAGATGCGTTAACTTCACGGGTAACTCTTTTCACAATAACTCACATTATATTTCATTCAAATCTATAAAGTTTCATAAAATTTAAAAAATTATAAAGAAAAAACAACGAGGGTCTTCAAAACTTAAACAACTATTTATGTTTTTGAAAGCAAATGTAGTAAAAGAGAATCATAATCTTTTTTCTCCAATCAAAACTAAATCAATTTATGTTTCGGCCAGACTAAATCGAACCTCAACAAAACATCAACATCGTAAACAGCAGAATTGATATTCTGAATTCAGGCATAAACATCAAAGATTACTACGGCAGTTTTAATATTCAGAAATGCTAACAGAGCAGTGCATTTTCTCATAATTAAATAATCCATCAAAATACTTTCAAACATGGCATGAATTAGAAGTCTAAGATGCAAAACATAAAAAGCCCCTTTACTATTCTTCTGCAATTTCTTCACCATTTTTCTTGTTATGTTTCCTTGCGTACCTCTGGTTCCTCAAAAACTTTGGATCCATCTACAGTAATCAATCAATCAATAATTAAAATCTCATTACATAATAATAGATTCAAAATCAGACAAGAATAGAATGATAAATACATAACATACCCCTTTGGTGGAAGTGTGACGATGCCTCTTCGGCTTCTTGATGCCATTCTTGTGAGCTTTGTAAGACTGGTTGTGAGCGGTGTGATTCTTCGACTTCGCCATTTCTCAAATCTTAAGATGAAGTCAGTGGCGCTAGGGTTTTTGTTTTCTTCAGCGGAGAGAGAGAGAGAGAGACCTGTGTTGTGTATATATGTGTGATGGGGACCGGCTCCTCTACACTTACACCCTCGCTTTCGATGCTAGTAACATCATCTCATCTCAGCCGTTTAAAACATCCGGATTATTCCTTGTTCAACTAATTGCTTACCTTTTAAAAAGGCATAAATAGGCATTTCGTACCAACGTAAATATTAATCATTTTAAATTTAGTCATAATCTCGTTTTATTGTTGATGTGGAGGGTGATTAGCTACGTGGTAGTGACGTGACACTAGCTGACTAGGTAAAAGACTTGATGACTCAGCGAAAGCCACCCAAAATGGCCATTTTGCCCTTATTGACCGATGACAGTCAGTCATTCGCTACTTTTAGTGTTATGTTCATGATATTTTGAGTTCACAAGCAAGCATAAACAACAAGAAAAGCAAGAAAAACTGAAGAATTGTCAAGACCTTGGAAATACAAGAATAAAGAATAAAATGAAGATTCAAGA
>Ga0209282_1002151_pt1 | contig 11252 bp, 3 predicted proteins | sample Mtrugardesep15_FD_187529 | JGI IMG/M metagenome (GOLD analysis project Ga0209282, IMG submission 187529) | Root nodule microbial communities of legume samples collected from California, USA - M. trunc garden sep15 (SPAdes) (version 2) | ecosystem: Host-associated > Plants > Roots > Nodule...
TCTCAACAAAAATGGGTCTTGGAAATGCTGCAGTGTATAATGTGTATGGTACAACTACACCCATTTGTTCAATGGTTTTCAGATGATAAACCATAAATGGGTTGAAAACAAACAACAAAAATACTTGTTCTTTACAGATCAACACAGAATTCGAGGGTTTTTGTTAGCTAAATCAGGAAAAACAGAACTTAACACACAAAAAACACTATCTTTGTTTCCTTTTATGATATTCTGTTTTGGATAAATCACATTTTAGGACACTAAAAACAAATTCATAAAGCTTAAAAAGATAAACATTGAAGAATAATAGAAAGAACAAAAAATACTTACAGAGAGCATGAAAAAATGAAGTAAAGATGGTTCATTGAGCTAGAAAAAAATGTAAAGTAAGCATTTTTGATTGATATGATGGTGGGTTTTGTTTTGTTTTGCAACAAACAGTGACAAAAATTGAAATTTGTTGAACCGTACTAGTAGAGTTGTAGTAGCAGAATAGTACTCTCTTCTTTCCACTCACACACTTGTTGAGAAAAAAAACAAATTAGAGAAACAAACAGCTGTCTTTATAAATAAACTTTATAGTATTTCATCGGTGGACAGCTCAGCATTAATACAAAAATCAACAGAAAAATTTGACAAAATCAAACAACCTGGATGTAACTGTTGTTTTTTTCAGTTTAATAAAACAAAGTTGGATTAGAAAACTGTTTTGTTTTAATTTTGATTAGTTTGAGTGTTAGGCATTGTTGTATGGAGGAAATTACTATTAAATGGCAACGTGTTGAATTTTTTTATACTATTTTTTTCTTCTTCTTCATGGAAGTCTTATAGTAATTGGATCGATACGGTCAAATTGGTCTTGGTGTTAGAGCAGTTGCTCGACTAAGTCAAATATGTATAATTGAAGGTATTATTTATTTATATTTGAAAGTTAAAAAGTGAATACAAAGATGTGTGCACTCTCCAATGTTGCGTTAAGAGTATGGTCTTTTTGCTCACTAAGCACTTGTTTGGATTCGCCGCTGGAGCTTCAATTTCATGTTCTGAGGTGATTTTATTGTTCTTCTTTACCGTGATTCTTCTTGACATGTCGCACTACCAAATACGTAATAAACATGTTGCCAACTAAATTACTTTTGCAGGTAAGATATGTCTATTTCCTACGATAAGATCATACTTCGTGTAATTTAATAATTAGACTTGTTGATTTGAAGGGGAAACACAATCTTGTGAATGGGGTAACACTTGTCTTCTTTATTCACAGTAAACTTGACATATGAAAGAGTATTAATTTACCAGTCTTGCTAATGATACCACCGATACATTTTTTAAGGATTTTAAATTAAAAAATTGTTCTTTAGAAAAGTCAAATATTATACTTTCCAATGTATGAATATAAAAAAAAATTTAAAAAAAAAAAGCATTTAAGATCATTAAAGAGTGATACTCGTTAACATTTCTTTAATTTAGACCATGTGCAATGGTGGTGTTGAATGAAACTTTCAACATGTTGATGTGTTGCAATGGTTTGTTGAGTTTTGTTGAGAGATGATGTGGAGGAAAGAGATGTTGAAAACTTTCAACATGTTCAACCTGCAAACCGAGGGACAAGTGGTGAGTTTTGGTTGGCTGAAAAAGGCGCGTGAGTGGAGCGGCCGGAGCAGGAGAGAGAAGATGTTAAAAGGATAAGTGGTGACACTTGGCAGTTCGTGATTGGATGTCTTGATTTATCTCATTTTAATAATTTAAACTCAATTATTTAATTGCAATTTTTTTTACCAAAATTCATAAAAAAAATTCTATAAATAGAGACTTGGTTAATTTAATTTCGACACAAAAAAAAACCAAAATTTTCACTATCTTAATATCATTATTATCTTTCTATTAGCTTTTCTTTTGAAGTTTTAGTCTTTTTTTAGTGAAATTGATCTCAAAAATAAAATATTTAAATAAATTTTGTTTTTACAAAAAACTAAAAAAAAATTGTTAAGTGTTTTTTATTTTAATTAAATTATAATTGATAATTGTAATTTTATGTAACTATAAAAACAACAATATAAAATTAAATAAGAATAAAAAATAAAAGGTGGTGGGGTAGAGTGTTGAATGAAAAACCAGAGGGTAAAAGTTGAATGAATGTTGAATAAGAGAGAAAAAATAATGTGGAGTGTTGAAAATTGAAAAAGTGGGTGTTGAGTGTTGTTGAATGGAAAAATCATTGTAAATGGTCTTATTAAGTTATATTTATATGGGTTTTTCTATCATGTGAAATTCGCACATGTTAAAAAGTTTAAAGTAGTAACTTTGACTTAAAACTTGTGTTTTTTATATCAAATATGTAACTTTTAATCAATAATATTTGGTTTTCAATAAAAAATTATTACTTCTAGTTGTGCAATATTGCACATGTTAACCAAACCCTATTTATATTGATGAGATTCCTAATGAAGAATGTTAGCAAAACATTTTTTAACACACACTTTCTTTTATTCGTTAAATTTCACATGGATCATACCAAATTATGTAGGTCTCATATAAATTTGACAGATCCTATATGAATTTAATCAATTAAAGAGAGTTTGTTAAAAAAATATGTGTTGTTAGTATTTCTTATTCTTAATATAGTTTTTTTTTCCTTATAACCATGTCCTTCTTGCACCCCTTACGAATTTTTTCTTATTTTATAAGTTTCAAATTTTTTCTTATGTTTTCCTAAATGGAGGCAAAATGAGAATTATGTTGGAACGTGAGAATGGTGGGGTGAGTTTAAATTTTTCATATAATTTTTTATCATGCCCATTTAGATGTGCCAATTCTTCTCTAACATGATCGATACTTTGATCAATACTGTTTGAATTCTTGTCAAACTTTTAAAGTTGTTGCTTGTAAAGATTTATCTAGCTTAGAGACTATTTTTTTTTTTCTTTTTTCTTATGAATTTCAAAACAAGAAGACCTGTTGGCACATTTTTTGTTCCTTTTGGTGGTCGAGGCTATGGGAGCACTAATGAAGAGGGTAATATAATTGGGTTTTTAAAAGGATTCGGAATGTCCAATTCAGATGTATTGGTATCACATTTGCAATACGTGGATGACACGCTACTAATTAGAGAAGCTTGTGCGAGAACTTATGGTCAATGAAGGTAACCCTTATGTGGTTTTATTTAATATCCGTGCTAAAGATTAATTTTGCAAAAAAACTGTTGTTTGGAATACGCTTTTGTTTTCAATGGTTCCATATATACAACTTTAAAAATAAAATAAAAATCAACCATAGTTTTAACTATCGTGGAGAAAAAAAATTCATTTTTGTGAATCTTTTATCATTAAATCACACAGATTTGCTGCTTGAGTTTACTGGCTGAGGGAAATTAATGTTATACAATTTTAACACCGCAAACAAAAATGAAATAAGTTAAAATACAACTGAAGAAACGGCTAGCTGATGAGGACCATTCAATCAACAATTATACAGCACACTGACTAATGAGAAAATACATCTCAAAGTTCTAATTATATATCTATTGGTCAGGAGAAGATTTAAGCTGCTTATGCTATCCATCTATCAAACTTATCTGTAGTTTGAGTCTTGAAATATGAGCTTGAACTCATGTCATGGAAAAGATGAAATAACTATTGAAACACAGGTTTCTCACAAAAATGAATTTTCTTGCTTCACGTGGTTAACTATCCTTGAAGTTTTTTTTATTTTATTTTAAGTTGTATATGTAAAACGGTAGTTATCTACCGTCAAAAAGTTTGAATGATAGTTAATTATCATTGAAGACAAAAACATATTTTTCGTATGTGTTTGGTTTAACTTTTGATACAATTGATTTTAAAAGAATTGATTCTGATGGAATTGATTCTGACATAATTGATTTTGAGAGAATTGATTTATGTTTGGATACAATAATGTAGAATTGATTAAACGGAATGGATGTTGTTTGGATAATTTTGATCAAAATTGCTTTTGAATGTATAATTATTAAAATGGACATAGTTTAATGTATATGTAGATCAATACTAAATGCAGATATATTATTTAATTTAAATAAATAAATAAAAATTATATATTAATTTTAAAATAATAAATAAGATCATTAAACTAAATTTTTTTGACAAAATATTTGTTTTATGTATTTTATATTTTTTTGATAAAAATATATTTAAGTTAAATAATAATAGAGCAAGTTGCTAAAAATGGTAAAATATAGCGTAGAAAGAAAAAATACAGTAAATTTGGACGGAAAAATCGTAAAGAAAAATCCAAAACTTGGTAACTCATGACCATAAATATTTTCTGTAGATAATTTGGTTCGTTAAATTTTTTGATTAAATTTGGTTCATCAAATTAAATACAAACAAAAAAGAAGGAGAATTGATAAAGGACAATAAAGGAAAATAATGAGTGGTAATATTTAAAATATAAACTTTAATAGATAATTGATTCTAGTAAACTCAAAAGCTAAGAATTGTAGCTTCAACCAGAATTGGTTTTGGAGATGAGAATTAATTTTGAAAAGCTGAACCAAACAGGTTAGAATTGCTAGTTTTCACTTTTGAAGTTACCAGAATTACTTTTGAATGAGGTAGAAGCTGAAACAAACAGGCTCGATTCATGTGTTTTAAAGAAACTTCATATGTATAAAAATCAATTTTTGATTCATGGTGGCAGGCCCCCTTGATCAATACTAAGGTGGCCCAAAATAGAAGCAAATGGCATAAGAGATATTCACACACCAAAAATGTCACACAAGAGACTCAAATGAGAACGATTTTGACATTTGAAATGCTACCAAAGTTTTCACGTTACTACACCAATCCTCACCTTAATTATACCTTCTCTACGACTTATCAACTTGCCTATGTTGTAATCTATGTTTAAACATGATCTGGTCATTTGGTGTGAATCACAAGTTTGAAGATGGCATATCACATTGCTGCGAGAAATTTTGTCACAACTGGTATCAAAAACACTCTTACACTCAAATCATTTTAAGATGGCATGTCGTTTGATCTTGATTAGACGGTGATTATGAGCTAAGAGAAAATACACGTGCATACATGTTATGTAATCTTTTTCTTCGCAAAAACTTACTTTTAGACAATGAAACAATGCCCTTAAAACATTAATTATTATTTACCTTAATTTAAAGTGAAATGAATCACATTCATGTCTAATTTTATGTACATACATCCAATTAGTAACTACTATTTTTTTATTTTAGGGGATGAGTAAAACTGTAAAAGGATTGGGAAAGATGGACGTGATTGTGAATGCACGTGAACGTAGAGGGGATGAAGTTGATCCATCCATATAACACTGTGTGGGGTATGATTATGAATGATGAGTGAAAAAGTAAAGTGAAAACCAAATGGAAGCACTTATGCACACGTAAAAGAAGGGAATCCATCATCATCATCATCATGAGAATGACCATTGAGCAATGATACTACATTATATACCCACCAAAAATCATACCCTCTCTCCCTTCATTTTCCTAGACAAAATGAAATCATTACTCACCGCAAAATATGCATCTCATTCCATTCCTCCTTTGGTTTTTCACAAACCTAATCATTCCTTTATTTCAAAAGAAACCAGTCTAGTCTCTAAACCCTTCTAGTATTATCCTTCATTCTCATCATCATCATGATGAACACCTCCTTATCATAATCATCCAATTCTTTTTTTATTTAAACTGCAAATCACATTCCACACTTCACAACTCTTTTTTCTTTAATTTGCATTTGTTTTTGCTTCTTAGGATGTTGATGCAAATTGCGTAATCTTCTATTGTGTGCTAGCTTTGAACCACAACAAATGTGTGAATTGGAGGGCCGGCTCAAAGCAAGAGCATCCAAGCCCATGGCACAGGGCCTCTAATTTTTGGGCCCAAAATTATTATTATTTTATATAAAAGACATTAAAAAAATACAATATATATTATCCGCGTTGTTTTATATCAGATTTGTTTAGTTACTTGCATGTACTTGTGTGATGACTTAGGTTCAACTCCCAATATTTTATTTTTATGTTTATTTTTCTTAATTTTTAACAACATTGTTGGAATTTTGAATTTGTGACCTAATTTATTCTGAATTTGTGTGATGACTTGGGTTCAACTTCTAATATATGTATTTTATTTTTATGCTTATTTTTCTTAATTTTTAACAACATTGTTGGAATTTTGAATTTGGGACCTAATTTATTCTGGATTTCAGCCAAACTCTCCTCCAATTTAACCTCCTAATTATTATTTTTTAAAATTACAGCAGAGCCTCTGAATTGTTTAAGACGGCCCTAGTGAATTGTTCAATGTATTTGCGGAATTATTCTTCATAACTAGTATTTTCCTCTTGTTAATAAATAATAAGGTGCTCACATTAGTCCTAAATATAAGTGAAAAATGTATTTGGTTTAAATAGAGTCGCCCCAAAAAGTTGGTCTGATGGTATGAAACGTCTAAACATGTTTCATTTTAAGTTTTAAATTCATATTTTTCAATGCTATTAATTCTCGTGTTGGATAGATCTATACAAAATTTTGATATGATTTCAATTGGATGTTATAGTTAAATCTCTGAATTAATTGATCCTTAGATCAAAGATTGAGTTTCATAAAAATAGTAGAGTCCACAGTTTTTGAAATATAAAGATGATTCTAAACTCTTTAAAGATAAGATCTAATTTAGATTCTTAATTGATATAGCCGTAAAATTCTTAAATATTGCATGACATAGATTGACCCACTAAAATCATTTTAAGAACTTTTATAAAAAAAATTAAGAACCCAAAATTTTAATTATGTATTTAAATTTTTTTATTTTATTGTCACAATTCTTTTAAAAACATTTAAATTGTTTTTTATTGACAAATGTTATTTGATATGATTTGAACCTTGGACTATCACATTTTTTTTTTACAACATATTTTTAACTTAACTCCTTTAAACCCTTAACTATACAGTAATTGACAAAAATATTTCAGTAAATATTTACGTAAGAATTACGTACAATTTAAATATCACAATTAAATTGAAAGGAGAGTAGCTTTTTTTTTTCCTGCTTAAAATAAAGTGGATAAGTTATTAAAGAAGAAAAAAACAGGAACCGTGAGCAACCATAATCAGTACTTGTAATTATTCCACTCAATTGCATGGCACTTATGGCCATTGAATGGTAAAGGTAAATGCCATCAAGTGGTTTTGGAGGGGTATTTACGTAAACATGCACAGGAGATAATAGCTTCGGCTTGTGGGGAAATTTCTACCGATAAAATTAACGAATAATAGACGAAGGGGCCACGAAGATGCTTGAGATGCAATCTCATCCATTGTTGAATTATCGATGCACTAACTCATGGAGCAAGGAGTTCTCAAGTCTTGGTCAGCTGCATTTATTTTTTTAGTTGGAAGAAATTATTGGAGTAGTAAAGTAAAAGTATAGTACTATAATTTCACTTGATCTCATTAGAATATCTTTTCTTTCGGTATAAAAATATCTTTTTTTCGATATAAAAAAAAGTCTTGTTAACCGGTGTCTCTATTTAAAAAAATAGAATAAAGGGAGAGACATTGAATTAGGAGAAATGTTGAAGAATATAAATAAAAAAAGAGAGAAGGGAATGGCATATATCCTTCCCATTGTTGAAAGTGATGATGATGATTACAATTACTAAATAAAAAACAAAAAAGCAGAATACCGCACGGGCGAATGAGTAGATGGATACTTACTACAACGGATGAGTAAAAGAAGAAAACTCCGTTGCTTGGAAACGTGGTTTACACGAGCGGGTAAAAAAAGCAAATTGTGAAGGAAGAAGGATAAGAAAGAGTAGAGATAGAAAGAGAAAGAAAAAGGTGTGTGTGTTATAATTAGAGAGGAAATCGGGGGGAGGGGGCCATTAGCGCATGGAAGGGCTGGCCATGCTGAAGCAGCTCATCGGTCAGCTTCAGGAACTCTTAGACTCTCATCATCATTCTTCTTCTTCTTCTTCCATTCTTCAACAACAACAACAACAACAACAACCTTCTCATCAAACTATCTTCCTTCAACATCACTCTCCCAGGTTGATTTTCCCTCTTTTAGATCTATTTTCACTTTTAATCTAATCAACTTTCATCTTTCTTTTTCCTTTGCATCGCCCTGGTAGACGTTTAGTTTAGTTTTGGTGAATCTTTTTAGCTGATATTTTATTTTATTTTATTTTATTTCATTTTGATTTATCTTTGAAGCGAATTAAGTAGTTAGGTAGGTAAGTTAGGTTGTTTGTGTTCTGCTATGTAATGACTAATGCGTGAGTGTGGGATTTCATTTCAACACTCCCAATTATTCTTTTATTTTTGCTTCTAATTCCATTCCACACTTTTCCAAGGATGCCCTAAAATGCAACAATTCCTAAATTCTGTGTAAGATTTTTGTGTCATATTCTTTCTTAATTCTCGCAATCACTTTCTTTATCTGTTTCTCATCCCCCGATTTTATTTTTTTTCTGTTAAATTCCAGTTTAGTACTATTTGATATTCTTCTCATTCTCATTGTTGCTTATTTTCTATTGGTTGAGAATCTCCTTGATCCTCAGGTGGTTTGGGTTTGGTACATAAAATCAGGGAAAAGGGAACTGGTGGATTTGAATGTTGGATTCTAATCAAGAGTTTTTCATTATTTTCATACTATTTACTATACGTTAGAGAGAACTAGGATACGACATTTTTTCTCTTGTTTGAATTGAGTATCCTCTACGAGCACCTAAGAGACTAATCCCTCGAGCTGGGTAGAATCGCAATGGGTGGCATCACGCTTCCTCAAGAGATTTAACATTGTTGCATTCCCAGGGCTAGACCTTTGATTAACCCGGAAGGGAGCCCTTACCATCTCATCCAAGTGCTCTTGGGTGGCCGCAATTGTGGTTGCAATTTGCAAAGATGTTGAAGAGATGTAAAAAAGCCTTTATAATACGACCGAAATTTGCAGTTGTTCATCAATTTTTAAAACCTTATTTGGCAGCAAATGAGCTTCTCAAAGATCGTTGTCAGATTATTTCCTTCTGTTTGATTGTTGGTTTAACTATCACATATGTTAATTCATCAAAAAAACTATCACATATCTTAATATTTGAGCATATGCATATCCTGCTTGGTTTGTTTTGGTTGGCATTTTTCGGTAAAGATCAATTTACTGGATTTTGCATTGATTCTTTGTCATAGCATCGTGCACAGGAAAGCTTTGTATTTTCAATGCACTTTAATCACATTCCTTGTGTGGTCAAGTTGATATGATTGAATGGAACTTTTAGTGAATTTTTAGGAAGACTTCGACTATGTTGTGTCCTTAAAAAAGGAGGATAATTGTGTGGATGATTATTTATACATTCTAACCATCCCTTCAGGCTCAGGTACTATATTGTAGTTGGATATCATTTTATCTCATAGAAATGAACATTAGATTTCTAAGTAGCACTTTCCATTTACTTCTTTTTGAAATAAGATGCTAGAGAATAAATATATTTGCTTTATTGCACATTGAACATGTATTTCGTGAGCATTTCTAGTTGCTTCAGATAAACTTGATTACAAAAATTTAATTTGGTTATAATTGAGTTTGAAGGGAAGTGATTTAAATCTAGGTACTTTACTCCAACATCAAGGTTGTTAATGCAATTTTTCCATCTAATACAAAAGTGGTTTTTTATAACTTCTAATCAAATTTTGTCAAAAAAAAAAAACTTCTAATCATATTGAGATTTGGGGGCGAAACTAATGTTGATTTTTCAAGGGTTTGAACACGAAACCAAAGATGCTACAAACATTGTAACATGAAATTATAGTGTATAAAGGTCATTTTGAAAATGTCTATTTTGGCACCTAGGGAACCTTTGTCAAATCAGATTAGATAGTGGATGGGGAAAGTTCTACGTGGTATTTCTTAAGTAGATTAATCTAGTGTATGGATATCCATCTTTTAAATTAATTAGAGTTATATAATTACACATACGGACTGGCATGTACACATTTTTTAGACAAGCTTGAACTGATGCTCTTTAAAATCTTCTTGATTCTTGAAATACGAAGTTTGATCTAACCTGACATCCACTTTGATGTCTTTTAGCTTACATGCAAAATTCCTAGGTATAAATGATCCTGATCGCATGGGCTCAGTCTGCATGTGTTAGAGTGAAGTGTCATTTTGTATCTATTTGTTTTGTTCTGTAATTTGCTTTTCAATTTTGCCTTTCTATCTGTTGTGAATCATGATTCATGCTGATGTCACTGTAAATGTTGGTTTTTCTACTTGACATAGGGAAGCTTACCAAATATTTTTGTTTATCCATTTTGCAGATGGACCTCCTTTGACCTCGAAGATAGCTCTGTAGATGACTGTTGTGGCCTTGTAATGGCAGCTGGAAAGTCTCATAGTTTCAGGATGTCGGAGCCTCTGAAGCCTCCACCCTCTAAGAAGCCTCGAAGAGATCGAAGCAGGGGCAAATCATTAGGAAGATCCAGTACAAATGAAGTTATGGAACAAGAAATATGGAAAGATTTTCCTGAAGATTTGTTTGAGGCTGTAATTGCACGACTTCCCGTTGCTGCGTTTTTCCGCTTCCGCTCTGTATGCCGTCAATGGAATTCCTTGTTGGCTTCTCAAAGCTTTTCTAAGCAATGTGCGGAAGTCCCGCATGAAAATCCATGGTTTTACACCATAACCCATGAAAATGTGAATTCAGGAGCCATGTATGACCCTTCTTTGAAAAAGTGGCATCATCCGTCTATATCACCACTGCCCACAAAGTTGATTGTTTTGCCAGTGGCTTCTGCTGGGGGTTTAGTTTGCTTTCTTGACATTGGCCATCGTAACTTCTATGTATGTAACCCTCTGACTCAATCCTTCAAGGAGTTGCCAGTTCGGTCAGTTAAGGTCTGGTCTCGCGTTGCTGTAGGGATGACAGTGAATGGAAATTCAATTGGTTCAGGCTACAAGATCCTATGGGTGGGTTGTGATGGAGAATATGAAGTTTATGACTCGGTGAAAAACTCTTGGAGTCGTCCAGGAAACATGCCTGGAAGTATGAACCTGCCATTGTCCCTTAACTTCAGGTCGCAAACTGTCTCTATTGACAGTACCCTATACTTCATGCGTTCAGATCCAGAAGGGGTTGTTTCCTATGATATGGCAACGGGGGTTTGGAAACAGTACATAATCCCAGCGCCACTACATCTGACTGACCACACTCTAGCTGAGTATGATGGCC
>Ga0209282_1002152_pt1 | contig 11252 bp, 8 predicted proteins | sample Mtrugardesep15_FD_187529 | JGI IMG/M metagenome (GOLD analysis project Ga0209282, IMG submission 187529) | Root nodule microbial communities of legume samples collected from California, USA - M. trunc garden sep15 (SPAdes) (version 2) | ecosystem: Host-associated > Plants > Roots > Nodule...
AGGGCAACCCCCCATTTTACATACATCTTTAATAATAATGACATTACCGAGTAGAAGTTGAAACAGTCCCTGTGGATACGAATCTTATAAATTGTATTACTTCGATATAAATTAGTACACTTGCTAATTTTTTATCACTAATCCCCATGAACTAGTGCCTTTCTTTGAAACAAATGTTTATGTTGATTCATTTTACATATTTCCTAAATTTGACATATTAAACATGGCTGAACCTAGGGTTTTTGAAACTCACATTCCTTTCCCTTCTTTGGCGAAGTCAGTTAAAGAGTCCAATTGTAAGATAATTTACGTATGTAGGAACACATTTGACACTTATGTGTCATATTGGAATTTCATGAAAAACATTGCATCAAGATTTTCTTTACCTGCATTGACTATAGAGGGTGATTTTGAAAGGTATTGTAAGGGGATAGTTCATGCAATTGGTCCATTTTGGGACCAGAGAATCGAATGGTTCTGACAAAAAAAAAAGTTAAATATGTTTTTTGTCCCTACAAATATACCAACTTTTCGTTTTAGTCCCTCTAAAATTTTCCTTCAACTTTTAGTCTCTATAAAATTTTCAACCATTATTTTTGGTCCCTATTTTGAAGTTAATTTTATTATTTTTTAATGAAATTTTGCAGAAATATGTAGAATATTGTAAATCTTTCTCAAAAAAAATTAGAATTTTTTAACAAAACATAAATTTAATATAAATTTTTAACCATCAAAAATATAAAAATTCATATTAAATTCATGCTTTGTTAAAAAATACTAAATTTTTTTGGGAGAAGTTCTTATAATATTATGAATTTCTCTACAAAATTTTATTCAAAAATATGAATTCTACATATGAGTTTATTTTAAAGGAGGGACTAAAAGTGAAGATGGAAATTTTTTGGAGGATTAAAAGTTGAAGAAATTTTTTTGAGGGACTAAAACGAAAAGTTGGTATATTTATAGACCAAAAACATATTTAACCCAAAAAAAATAGAGAATCAATTGAATGGGATGTTTGTGTGAAGGTTTAATTAATGTTTTCTTTTGAGTCTTTGTATCGAGATGTCTTATTTTGGGCCTCTCTTGCAAAAACTGTTTTTTTAGCAAAAATTAAACATAAAAAAAATACAGATTTTGCAAAATCAGTTATAATTTTTTTATCCCTCTGAAAAAAAAAGTGATACTTTTTATTCTGATGTCATAATCTTTTTAAGGATCTCAGAATCACATATTTTATTATACTTTAATTTTTCAGATATATAGTCTATTCATATAAGAGGTTAAATTGTATACACAAACAAAAGTGATATTTGAACACCTTGATTTTTCAACACTTATTCAATTCTTATTTTCTCTTTGAGAATTGATATTCTTACAACCACTTTGTGATAATTTTTTACAACACTCTTTCTTATAATTACATTATGTCTTTATTTTTTTTTCTTTTTTTTCTTCTCTCTATTGGTTTTGACCAATAAAAGAGAGAAAAAGGAAGTTGTAACAAAAGTTGTCTCAAATAGTTGTTTAAATATATCTACTCTTCTCTTTATCATTTTTCATATCACATCATTCCATCACATCTATTACATCACTCTTTCTTATTTCTTTCTCTCTCAAGGTGTGTATACTATTGAACAAATTGGAAGGCGAACAGAAAGAACCTAGGGGAGATGGCTCAGGGACAAAAAGGAACAGAAAGAACCTAGGGGAGATGGCTCAGGCACAAAAAGGAAAGGTAGAGAAACTCTCTAATATTCTCAAAGAAAAGTTTATATTATTTGAATTCTTCAATGCTTGAGTATCTAATATGTCAAAACACATGGTGATGAGCCTTATTTATACTACTCTAGGAAGGCTCTCCATTACAAACTAGAAATATCTAGAAACAAAGAAAAATTTAGAGATATGGATGTTCTAGTTCATATGACTAGAAGGATCTAGAAACATCAAGATTTTTCTAGTGCTTAATTTTATTTTATTTGGTAGAGTATCTAGTAGCTTCCATATTATTCTTTAGTATTCTAGACACTTCCTTATTATTCTTTCATGTTCTAGAGACTTCCATATTATTTTTTATTATTCTCTATCGATTGGATGAGACTCGTCCTCGAGTCAAGATTTTCTTCTTCGTCCTTAAGACAACAATTGTAACCTTCTGACATAGGATGAGATGAGCCATTTCTAAAAATTTGCCTTCGACTACCATTTCAGAATACTTCTGTTGTCGAGTCCAAAGTATTCCAAGGACAAAATCAGTACCATCATTTTCCCAAGGTGGCTTAGGAACTAGACAAAGCAGACATAACTTTGTTTTATCCTTGAATGTTTCCTTTGCGAGTGAAAGCCCAAGTAGCTTGAATTTCTCTTTTCCATCATTGAATTCATTGAGTGATTGAGGTGTTAGCTTGATTTCAATCACATCTTTCATAAAACTACTGGTGTTGGCATAACAATCGTATAATGCACAATGATCATATTGACAACTACAAGGCCTCCAAGTATCCATAGAAATACCATCACCATAAATTTTATTTATAATTATTGCCAACGGAAAATGAAATAATGAAATGTTGAGATACTTTTACCTCATCATCCTTGTTGAGCCATTGCAGCTTGTATGGATATGGGTGCTTAATCAATGGGAACTTTAACTCTTCTGCTATATAGTTTGGTGCAATGTTTTCAAAAAATTTGTTATCGATGATGACATCACAAACCATGTCTTTGGCAGTTGTTGTTTGCAAGCTTCTTTCAACCTCCAAAGATTCATTATATTCAGCTGAAAGATATTTTCCATCATATATTGGTTCGCCATTCTCCTATTTTTCAAACACTTCATGAATATCACCGGTGTGCTCGTGATTTTTGGGTATCAATCCATTAATTGATTTTGAACCTTCAATCATTGAACTCTCAACTTTTATTCGTGGGAAGGGAAAAAGTGAGTAAAAACCCTTATGAGATCAAGGTTCGGGGGTTGGTTTCGAATAGGGAAGGTGTTAAACACCCTAAACGACTTCGGTACTCCGAAGGAGCCTCTTGCTTAAATTATCTTGTGCTAATTTGATTGCTTATTTTGAAAATATATGCCTAAGAGTCTAAGTTAAAGAATGGAGGGAAAAGAAGTATGCTTTTTGTTGTTTTTATTGATTTGGAAGGACAAATCCTTTGCCTACATACCCTTAAAGAAAAGGGATCAAAATCATGTAGTTCTCCTAAAAAAATTATTTGGTGAGTTGAATTGATTTTAAGGTTTTAGAAAAAGGTTTTTAGAAGGGATGAGAGACCTCAAGGTATAGAAGAATAAAATGGAGTGAAGTTGGTTGATTTTATTTACAAGAAAGCAAGTCTAAGTGTAGATTAAAATTGATTAAAAATTTAATTAAGAAAATAAAAGAAAAAGATCACTTGGTTTGTTTCCAAGGTTTATTAAGAAAAATATTTTTGTGATTTTGATTATTCGATTTTTTTGGGAAAATGATTTTTTAGCTAACGGTAAAAACTAAGCGTAATAACGTAATATAAAAAGCGATAAATAAGTGTGTGATAGTGTCGGTGTATGTGTCGATGCATATTCTCATTATGGGACATTTACATAGTTCCTAGATACATGCTAAAGTCTCAAGCAAAATGTAAATGACGAGAACAAATAAAATGCACAAATTAAAATTACATTAAGTTCTAAATACACACTAAAAATCATGAAACTTAAACAAATCAAAATGATAAAGCCATAACAAAAATGAAATGCAAACACATAGAATAGCACATATGCTAAATAAACCAAATATACATGTAATGATTTTTTAAAGACCTAAAATGCATGAGATGAAAAAAATGTATGTTATGAAAAATGATTTGAATTAAAATGCATGTGATGAAAATTAAATCAACAAGTACACTATATGATAGGACAAATATGATGTGAAAAACTAATTTGGACAAAATGCATGAAAGCTAAAGTTAACATGTAAGAAGAAAGTTTTCAAAGAAACAGGGAGGTGCAGTGTGCAAGCAACTAAGGGGTCCAGTGAGAAAAAAGAAAGTAAATCAGGAAGAAGGTAGAGGAAATGGCCTAGATCCAAAGAGAACCAGTTCGGTTCAGGCTTGGATCGGTTTCGGGAGAACCGAACCGATTGATCTACTTATAAAAGGAACAGGTCCGGTTTGGATCACCATTTCTCAAAAATTCCTCTCTCTAAAACATGTTTAGAGAGAGAGGCTCGGCAAGTCACCCTCTTCTCCGATCGTCTTCCCCGACGAACCAGTAACTGTCGGCGTGGTGGCTGCCAACCCAACAGGGCGGCGCCGCCGAGCCGGAGACACCAAATCTGTCTGTTCTCAAAATTTTTAGAGTTTTAGAAATCCTTTTTCATGTAGAGTACAGATCCGGCTTCAGTTTTTTAAGAAGAATAACGGAGAAGTGTAGATCTAGAGTTTTAAATTGAAAATGAAGCAAAGTATATTACCTCTTGTTATTCAACAAAACTCGAATCGGCCTTCTTCTACTCCTTGATTCCGGCTTTGGCTCCTTTATTCTTCAACTCGGTTATGTTTTTGAGCTTGAAAGATGGTGACGGTTTTCTATGATATAGATCCGAAAACGAAAATGGTTGTTGTTGTGAGGTGTGATTCGGCCTTGTGCGATTTTGTTGTTGTTGTTGTTGTGTTTGATTATGAATCCGAAAAGAAAAAAAAGAGTTGGATTATGGTGTGTTGAGGTTTGATTTCGTGAATATTGTTGTGATTGTGAATGGATTCGAAAAAAGGGGAAGGCTAGTGTGGTTGATGTTCTTTAGGTGTTCTTACTGTGTTCATATATTTTTGGGTTTTTGGGAGGTTTGATCTGAAAAAAGGGGAAGTGTTAATGAGTGTGATTGGTGGTTGTGATGTGTCAATCTCTGTGTGTGTCAACCCCTTTAGCCAATGATTGGAACAATGTATATATAGGGACAAATTAGGGTTGAGCCTGAAAATAACCTGGACGAATATGCCCTTGAAATGGGACAGCAAGGACCTCATGGACTAATATGACTAAAAAGGACTAAAATAAAAATAGAAAAATAATTAAAGACAACTAATAAAACAAAAATAAAGAGATAAAAATAATAAAAAAGGATAAAAACACTAAATAGTAAAGCTAAAAATAATAAAACTTAAAATTGTCCCTTCAGAACAAAAATGAGGTATTTTAAAATACCTCTCTGCCGAAATTTTGACTGAAACGACGAAACTTCACAGTTTTAAAAGACGAGTAAAAATGAGAAAATTAAAGTGAAAAGTTGAAAAATAAATAGATAAAATGTTGAGATATAAACAGGTAAAATGTTGGGAAATAAACTGATAAAATGCAGTGAAATAAACTGTAAAATGTTGAGAAAATAACTGGGTAAAATGAGTTCAAAAGACGAGTAAAAAGAAAGCAACTGGTCAAAAAATGGGGTATGACAACCGGGAACATATTCATCATCATATATTGTATATTCATTTCTCTTTTCTTTAAACACTTCACAAATGTCAGCACCAACATATTCTTCATCGTATATTGGTTCTCCCATCGACTCTTCTTCAAACGATTCATGAATGTCTTCTTTCTCTTCTTCAAAAATAGTGTTTATCTCCCTATTAGCGATGGTGACTACTTTACGATTCACACAATCTAAGGTTATGTGTCCATACCCTTGACACTTGAAACATTTAGGTATCTTGGTATTTCTCTCTATGAATGTATTATGTTGGGGTTTGAATGAGGAAATAGGTTGGTCGATTAGTGGTTTTTGAGAATCAATATGATTTTTGGTGGGGGAAAGAGGTTGGTATGAAGATTTTTCAGGCAATTATTTTTGAGTGAAATTGGCTTTATAATAATGAGGAGGTAAATACTTACGGGTTAGTTTTCGACGCATTTTGTCCCACGTCTTGATCTTGCTTTTCCCTTCACACTTACATCTCCTTTTAAGATTTTCCCACCAAATTAAAGCATGTTTCTTTAGCTTTTCTGCAACAATCTTTACCTTGTGCTCCTCTGGTATCTCATTGCACTCAAATACACATTCAATAGCCTAGAGCCAATCAACAAACTCGTCTAGTTGCAGTTCTCCTTCGAAATCTGGAATGTCGACCTTGATATCATTCATCTGAGGTTGACATCTGTGTGATAGACTGCTTCTAGATAATGAGGAGTCACAACCGGAGCCATCATCTTCAAATCTCCTTTGTTGTGCTTGCAAAAGGGCTTGTTGAGCATTGATGGTCTCTTGTAGTTGTTAAATTTTTTGCCTCATTTCTTCCATCTCAATTTCATGCAAAGATCTTAGGTTTTGTCTTTTAGGTGGAATTTTAACAATGGTGGTTCAACAAACTATTTGGTGAAGATTGTGGTAGTGAGTGGTGGTTTTGTTGGTGGTGAAGACTTGTTAACCAAGGGTTTTCTTCACTTCCCAAACAAAATGACGGTGTTATTTTCGTGAACAAAATGGCCGCAAAGTGAAGTTTTACAAAGGCAACTCCTTGCTCACTTGAAAACTCACTTTCTATTGATTTTTTCGTTCAAACACAACTCCGAGGTAGTTTCGCGAACAAATGGCCGCAAAGTGAAGTTTTAAGAAAGCAACTCTTTGCTCACTTGAAAACTCACTTTCCGTTGATTTCTTCGCTCAAACTCAACTTCGAGGTATCGTAACCAGCTCTGATACCAAATCTGGCTCGGGGACAAAAGGAAAGGTAGAGAAAATAGAGAAACTCTCTAATATTCTCAAAGAAAAGTTTATATTATTTGAATTCTTCAGTGCTTGAGTATCGAATATGCCAAAACACATGGTGATGAACATTATTTATACTACTCTAGGAAGGCTCTCCATTACAAACTAGAAATATCTAGAAACAAAGAAAAATTTAGAGATATGAATGTTCTAGTTCATATGACTAGAAGGATCTAGAAACATCAAGATTTTCCTATCGCTTAATTTTATTTTATTTAGTAGAGTATCTAGTAGCTTCCTTATTATTCTTCAGTATTCCAGAGACTTCCTTATTATTCTTTCATGTTCTACAGACTTCCATATTATTCTTTATTATTCTCTATCAGGAGAGCAAGCCAATAAATGGAGTGAGTCACGATTTGTGAGGAGTCGCGATTCGGGCAAGTCATCTTTGGCGATTTGGATAACGATTCAAGTTTTATGATTTGAGTTTTTGGTGGAGTCACAATTTTGATTTTTGGTGGAGTCGATACTCAGGTTTCTGGTGGAGTCATATGTGACTTGTGTGTATAAATTTTTGGGGGATAATATTAGGGTTGAGTTTTGGGGAAAATATTCAGAGATTTTTTAGGAAAAGATTTTAGCAGTGCTAACTTTTCATTGGGTGCTTTTTGTTATTTTTTTATTGTTTTTTCTTTTTTGGATCTTTATACCTACAATCAATGCTTTACCCGTAGGGATACCTTTTCCAGAAAAAGTCTATGTTAGTCACAAACACAAATAAAAATGGTTTAGGCACACACATATAGATAAAAAAAGATTAAAGATAAAAGTAAAAAATGATGTGACTGATTTATTTTTCTTTTAATTATCTCCATTTATGTATGTGTGCCCAAATATTTTGGATTTGGGGTTGTGACTAGGTAAGAATTGCTCCCTTTTCCAAGCAAATGATTTAATATTAGAAATATGAGGAATAATCATTTAATAATTTAATAAATCGACTAATTTTTATGAAAAAATACGAGGAATGAGGAATGATCATTTAATAATTATTAGAAAAATAGAAAAACAATTTGGGCGAGTCATTACCCAACCAAATTCAAATTATAAATTAGTGGTTTCTCTCAAACCGATTCATAAGTGTAACATGTCCTTATTTTACCTTGCTAAATTAGAGTATCCCGTATGGTTAGAGTTTTTGTTTTGGCCAAATCCAAATATAATCATCTGAAATTTTTTAAGACCATATTTTTGTCATTTACTTCGAAAGACCAAAGGATAGAACACTTTCTGAATTTTTCTCTTATTTATAAGACCATGTAAATATAATCATCATCATCACTCCACGGCTTCATCATGACTTCACCTTAGTTCATAGCCGTTTGATCACATTCACACTCCATGCCATTCACTTTTCTTGACACCCTTTTGCCCTACTCCCATTATACACCTATGTGAAATGACATTTTAATAATGGTTTAAACGTATTTTTTACCTCTTAAGTTTACAAAAGTTGCAATTTTGACCCTCTATTAAAAATAATGGCAAAAATGACCCCTTTTGTTTAGCCTCTTTTGCAAAACACAAATTTTGACTTGGTCAATCCTATGTGTCACGCCACATGTGTTTTTTTGGAATGAAAAATTAATAAAAAAGCCACGTGTATATAAATGAAACTAAATAAATAAAAAAGGAATGGCACGTGAGTGAGACTTCATCTTCAACAATCTGGAAAAAAGAAGGGAACAAAACCATCAACAACAACAACCCTTTTCACAACCTTATTTCCGTCATTAAGACTCGCTTTTAAGGTTGAATTAGCGACTAAACTCAACTCTTGCAACCCCTAAGAAACAACAATCGAACTCAATCTTCCCTATCGAATCTTATAAAACACTTAAATTAAGTTGGCTCAAATAGGTCCGAAAGTTCCAAAAAGATTTGGAAATTCTGAAAAGCAGATCTGAAGGTTGAGAACGGATGGAGAGAACGACGTGAATCCAAGAACAGAAATCGAACGCGAATCGAACATCAACAAAAATCAAATCAAAGGCGAATCATAAAGGTCAGTTCTTCATCGAATCAATAACCCAGTTTTTTCTTTTCTCCTCTTCAATTTGCTTTTATTTTGTTCTTTTTGTGACGGTGGTTGTACATCTCAGAGCTATCGGTGATTTTGTTTAGTTTTGTTTGAAGAGAAGAAAAGTTTGAAGTTTAATTAGTGGAAGGGAAGAAGCTTGAAGGGTTTCAATGAAAAAAATGGTCTCAGGGTTTTGAAGTTCAATTGATGGAATGGAAGAAATTTGAAGCGTTCAATGAAAGAATAGAAGGGAAGATGATTTTATGGGCCGGTGCTTGAAGATGTAATTGATAGTTATGAATTTTTTGGGTTTGATGTTACGGAAAAGGAGGAGAAGAAGACTCAGTGCTTCTCTCTTTAATGTAATTTTTTTAATTTTTTTTTTAATTTTAGAAATACATCTGTAGCATTTACATTTATTTTAAATTCAAAAAAAACACATGTTGCGTGACACATATGATTGACTAAGTCAAAATTGATGTTTTGCAAAATGGACTAAACAAAAGGGGTCACTTTTGCCATTTTTTTAAATAAAGGGCCAAAATTACAACTTTTACAAACTTATGGGATAAAAAATGCGTTTAAACCTTTAATAATTTCATCACATGCAAAAGAGTGTTAAGTGGATGTTTAGAGACACATAGCCACATGTTACATTTGTGTCTTGTGGTAAAAGAGGTGTGTGCCTAATGGTCAATATCTATCACCACTCTTCACTTTTTAAATCGGTCAGTCTCTTCAAATTTTCATTTCTTATTACACTCATTGTCTCCCTTCTTGCTTCACTGCTTCTTTCAAACTTCCTTCACTCCCTTTACTTCCGGTAAGTTCATATCTTCTTCCTTGTCTTGCATGCATTTTCAGCCTTCTTAGTTACTACTATTCTATAACCATGAACAAAGAAAAAAACACAATAATCGAGTCCATTGAGGAGGAACATGAAGAAGAAGAAGAAGCGACTATGTTGTCTGATAATGATGAAGAACTTGAGTCATCTAACTGCATTAACTTCCCCACTGAGTTCAAAAACTCTATCTATGATTTAGGTCTTGGGACTGTTGCCAAGTTTCGTGGTCGTAACGAAACAGACCAAGTTTTGAACGGTGAACCTGAGTATCAATGGGTAAAACCTGATGTGTTCAAATACAAATCAGAATATTGTTCTTCAAAATCCATAGAACTTTTGAAGAACAAACTTGTTGGAAAAACTGAAACAAAAGTTCTGTTTGATTTCTGTGTAGATTCTGAACGTGTTTGTTTTAGAAGAAGGAAAGGTGATGATAGCTTAGACTTTTGTTATTTCTATGAAACATTTTTTACGCGACTCGGAATGAAACTTTCTTTAACGAGATTCGAGTGTGAGGCACTGAAGTGGTTGAATGTTTCTCCGTCTCAACTTCATCCTAACAGTTGGGCTTTTGTTCGCGCGTTCGAACGTCTTCTTACCTTTGGAAGCGTCTGCTGCTTTGTTTTTCTTCTTTTTTCAGGTTAAGATTGGAAAACAAGTGGGTTGGGTTTCGATTAATGGTATTCCGGGTCGAAAATTATTGTTGGAGAGCTTTGATCAATCTTATAAAAAGTTAAAAGCTAGGTTTTTTAAAATTTGGGCTGTTCCAGGTGAACCTTATTTTCTTTTGAATAGGGATGATGGTAAGCCATTGTTTCCTTTATATTGGTCTCATGATCCTCGACCTATCAAAGAGGTTGATGAAACTAGGCTTCCACCACACGAGTTTTGTATCGTTCAGTTTTTGAAGAAGTTACCTGCATTAAGCACTATTAAAATATTGGCTGCTCAAAATGATCCGAAAGCTATGGATGCTTACTTAAGTAAGTTAGTTTTTATGGACAGTGTTTTTTTGTTTAAGAGTAGAATAATTTAGTCTAATTTATGAATTAGTGATAATTTAGACCCTAAAACTAAAGAATCTCAGTTTTAATTTCAAAGACCTAATTAGCTGATCCCTTACAATTTGGTGAATCAAAATGGTGATTCCATCTTTTATGGTAACTTCTATCTTGAATGCTTTAATTAATTTCCTCATATTACTCACAAGTACTAATTTGTTTTTTTCAGCTAGCATGGCACCAAAAATGTCCAAGAAAAGGATGGAAGAGCTTTTAGAGCCAACAAAGAAAGAGGGCACAAGCCATGTGACTCTTAATGATAACATAGCAGAGGCTATTCCACTTGCAACTACATTTGTTGTCTCTACTTCCAAAGCTCCTACTAACACTTCCTGGGAGGATCATCTTAGGGAGTTTGACAAAGGTGAGGAAGAGTCATTCTGGAATTTGTCCATCGATCGATCTGACATTGTAGATGAGCATATAATGCATCCAGCTGACGAAGCAAAATTTGCTAGAGCTGGGGATATTGGTGTTTGCAAAGCACTAACTTCTCATAATCTGAGGTCTATTGCCATGGTTCGTCATCTTGAGCGGGCAATTATTCAAAAGGATGT
>Ga0209282_1002153_pt1 | contig 11247 bp, 7 predicted proteins | sample Mtrugardesep15_FD_187529 | JGI IMG/M metagenome (GOLD analysis project Ga0209282, IMG submission 187529) | Root nodule microbial communities of legume samples collected from California, USA - M. trunc garden sep15 (SPAdes) (version 2) | ecosystem: Host-associated > Plants > Roots > Nodule...
GAAGAAGAAAAGGGAAGTCCGATGGAGAAGTGGTGGTGATGTAATGTGTCGTGTGAGTATCAGAAGAGAGAAAGAGAATAAGAAAAGAAACACGGTGGTATCAAAGTTCTCATAATTTTTTTTTTTATTGAAGTTGTATTTAGTAGTACTACTAGACTATAAAAATAAATTGAGGTTCATACCTTAAAGAGGTCCAGCTCCATTGAGCATTTTGCACACCTCAAGGTCCGACCCTGGGTGTAATTTATCAAATTTAGAAATAGTAGACTATAAAAAATAAATATTATTAGTACTAGAACAGTGCCACCACATTGGACACGTGGCAAATCATAGAACGCCATGTAAAATAACTCGTATTATTGTTATGAGATGAAAATGATAATAATGATGTAATGATAGGCAAAGCCCAGTCAAGTCAAACCCACAACACTTGACCCATTGCCTTTTCAACGGTCAATATTTCAGCTTCTCACAAGTACCTTCCAAACACTTTTCGTATAAAAGCCTATGAACTACATATTCAAACATACTACAAACTTTTTCACACACAATTAACTAACAACCTCAATTGTCTTAAGTATGTCTTTTAGTTTCAACAATCACTTTTCCAACACAAACAATAACATCACCACCACCTTGGATATTACTAAATTTGTTGAAACTTCTTCTCAACTAAAAACTCATGATGATGATCATTTTGCACTTGATGATGTAATTTACCCTTCTTATTCTGATTTTCCACCTGGTTTTAGCCCATCAGAGTTATTGAATTCACCTTCCTTTCTTTCTTCTTCTAATGTATGTTACACTCTCACTTCTTGTGTTCTTATTATTATTCTAGTTTTTAATCCACAATCATACTATAGTCCAAATCATGATTTTAAACGGAGGATGCGGTCTCACTTCCTTGTGACAAAATATGATTGATGTGGTCGAAATTACGATTGCGATGTTGTTGCAGAGACCTCAAAATCCTTTATATTACGGCTGCAATTATTAATGACGGTTCTAATATTTCATACTATGAAAAATAACAGTCAAATGCAACTTATGCATGTGGCCTTAAGTGCAGTCACTTTCAATTGTTATAAGTTTTAGTCTTTTGCAACTTTAGTATTGGTTTTGGGTCATAATTAATACTGAATTATATTTTGCATGACGATTTTAGATTCCTTCATCTTATACAAATGAGCCTTCTACTGTCCAAAGCATCAACCAACAACATAGCAAGGAATTAGAAGAGAGAAACTTCTCTGAGCCCTCTTTCCAGACACAAAAACAGACCATGCATGATCTCTTTCAATCTTCCACAAGTATGTTTCAAGTGGTAAGTTGTATTTTTCTTTGACCACAAATTTGACTTAAAACAAAATATGATTGTGTGTACATGTCTTGTTTTATATGTTGATCTTGACTTTCTTGGCAGAATTTAATTATTAATTAGTATCTGTGTCACACACTTGCATTTAATGGCTTTGTTTATTTGGCTCTTTTTTTTGGTTTTTCTTGTTTTTTTAATCAGTCAAATTTTATGTAAATTTGTCTGTAGTGTACAAGCTAGCTTGAATAGTTTTGACAATTAGAAACTTGGCTAGTACATATTCTCAGTTGACAAAGTCAAACAATGTGTTAATTTTAAAATTATTCGCTTAAAGAAACATTTTTAAAGTCTATGTGGCTAACATTAAACGGCACTGAACCTAGTACAATTTCTTTTCTATATGTTACTGTATGTTTCTATATTTTTTAATATTACTATTTTGAGCCAAAGATATTTATTGCATTTCATCAATGATAATATGTTGGATGCGAGTTAGAATATCAATAAAAATATGAATACGAATTAAAAATGTGTTCATTACTGCAAAAACATGAACTGTCTCATTGACCTGTCTTCTAATAAACTCAACATACTAGATAAACTAAAATACTACAATATCCTATAAAGATATTATAAGATATTTTCTAATATTCTAACACAAACATTGTGTATTTATTGATGCTTGGGAATATATGCAAATCTTGTAATTTACTAATACTTGTTCAACTTGAACAGGAAGAGCAACTAAAGACACAGGACACATTGACATTCAATGAATCTATAAACCAAACAAATTTTCCATTTGAAGGAACAACAAAACATGAATCACAAACTAATTCTTCAGCTCCTAGTTCTAGTTATTTCAATAACACTAGTGCTTCTATGTCTATTAGAGAGCAAAGAAAATCAGAAGAAGATGGATACAGGTGGAGAAAATATGGAGAGAAACAAGTGAAAGGAAGTGAAAATCCAAGAAGTTATTACAAGTGCACTAACCCAATTTGCTCAATGAAGAAGAAAGTTGAAAGGTCTTTGGATGATGGACAAATTACTCAAATAGTATATAAAGGAAGTCATAACCATCCTAAGCCTCAGTGTACAAAAAGAAGAGCAAATTCTCAATATATTCATCAACCTTCTTCATCATGCAACAACTCTATGGTTTCTGATCTTTCTTTAGGAGAGGATGATTTTGATCAAACATCACAAACTAGTTTTTCTGGAGGTGATTATGATGACTTGGGAATAGAGGCCAAAAGATGGTAAGATCAGTACACCCTCTGGTCACTATTATAAACAAATATTTATATTTTAGATTTATTCAATAAATGATGTATGTGATTTATAATGTAGACCATATACCTCGTTTATATTTTTTTGTGCTTGCAATGCTAATTTGCATGAAGTACCAATATTTTTTAGGTTGATTTCAATGTCACTAATTTATGATTCTCATTATTGCAGGAAGGGAGAGAATGAAAATGATAGCTATTCTTATTCCACAGAAGGGTGTAGAACTGTTAAAGAACCTAGAGTTGTGGTTCAAACTACAAGTGAAATTGATATTCTTGATGATGGATATAGGTGGAGGAAATATGGACAGAAAGTAGTTAAAGGAAATCCAAACCCAAGGTATGCAAAAAATTCAATTTATGGAAAAACAAATGCCATTTAGTTATATCTAATTGATTCTTAATGATATAATATACTAACAGAAAAACGGACATGTTATACGCTTTATCTATTGTGTTTCGTTGTATACATATTTTAGTGTGTTAGTTTAAGTAACTCACTTGTTTCAATTTTATAATATTTATGCTATCTCAACTTAACTGAATTTCAGTTTCAATACTCATGATATGTATTTTAAGGATATAGTTAGTTTTGTAGTTCGCTTCAATTATGATGTAGATTTAAATTTAAATTTGAAAAAGTAATGAATCATTAGCGTGAAGTTCAAAAAAAATGTCCGACCAAAATTAGTACTTAACTTTTGAGTTCTATGATAATAACTTGTTCAAAATATTTGTTTCCGCAGGAGCTACTACAAATGTGTAATCCAAGGTTGTACTGTGAGAAAACATGTTGAGAGAGCAGCACATGATATTAAAGCAGTGATCACAACATATGAAGGGAAACATAACCATGATGTACCTCTAGGAAGAGGAGTATCAAGCAGTAGCATTAACAGAACTTCTCTTAACAATAATACATGTAATGTTACACCTATAAGGCCCTCAGCAGTGACCAATTATTCTACCTTAGCAAATTTTACAAATTCACTTCATGATTCAAAGCTATCAACTTCTGAAAATCAAGAACATTTTCAGCTAGACATGTTGATGAATTCTAGAAGCTTTTTGGACCGATCAATTGGTCCAATTACCAATTCCGAACAATACTCGGCTAAGGACGACTCATTCTTTCAATCTTTTGTATTGAAGAACTTTTAATTTGGAATTAGAACATTACTCGTCAGCTTGGATCCTCTGTAGTAGTCCTGTCGGTGCATGCAATTCTCAACCATTGGAATTGAGTTGTAACTCAATCCAACAGTTGAGATCTTGCTACACCGATTCGATGACTCCGGGGGATCTGTTTTCCGCGCATCATATATTGATGCTTTTGTATATATTATAGGAATTAGAGTCTAAGAAGTAATCATAGACATCTACTAATTCAGCACACTAAGGTTAGGAAATAGAAGTAGTAGAAGTGTAGAACCATATCGACTTAAATCTTGACAAGAGTTAGGTCTAATTTCAAGTTTCACTTTAGGAATAACATATTATAGAAAACGTGTTGGTTGATTAATTCTATCATTATTTTGTTGTATTTGTTTAGCATGAAATAAAAATATTTGTTTTGTTGAGCCTTGATTTACAATCAATTACTCCTTGATATTATGTGTACTTTGTCTTGACAATTTCAACTACCCTCTACAATGCCTCTGCTTTGTTTGACAGATTCAAAACAGGGTGTATTAAATTATTAATCAAGATTGAAACCACTATGATTTTGAACAAAGTCGAGTTTTTTTTAAAAAAGAAAATATTTCTAGAATGTTAGCCATAAAGAATATGGTCCTCACATTTTCACAATAGGTAGACAAGGAGACATTTTCTGGGAACTAAATGCCAATATTGCGAAAAATACTTGTGTAACATTGAGTTTTGAGTTTTTGTGATATCAGTGATCTTAGCGTATCAATGATTAAAATAAATTATTTTGATGATATAAAATAATTGGTTAAGAGATAGACGGCGGTAAACTTGTGAAAATTATTTTAATACAAAAAGGAAAAAACACTTGTACTATTCTAAGAAACAAGTACAGTCTCACATCTCATTGTAGCATACAGAAAGACATCAAAAGGGACAGAGTCACCGAGGATCATAAGTCATTATATATAAATGTATGTTATTCAAAAACAAATAGAAGGCTGAAACTTGATAGAAGAAAACTTTGTGCAACTTCAGATTTAAGTTAGGGCTGATAATTTGTATCCTGATATGATGGCTGATAGTGCTAGAAATATGAATGCAAAAAAGGACATAGTAATGGTTGCAGCTGAAGAGTCTGTAAATATATCATCTCCATTCTCCCTCATTCTATCTGTTATAGGAACTGCTGTGGATGCTGATGATATTAAGAGATATGCTATGACCTGAAATAAAAAATAAAACAGCTGACTATATATTTTTTATTTACTTATTTCAGCTCCATTTTAATAATTTCTATTTTATTTTTTGTTTTGGATTTTTGGCTTATTAGGGTTTCCTTACTATTTAAACACTTAACTAGAGATACTGTTTTTATTCATTCAATAAAATTTCACAGTCCTTAAAAAAAAATCAAAAAATTTTCTCAATTTCTAGCGGATTCCAGAAACCTATTTTCACAGGTTTGTCGTTTGCAAACTTGTTTATATTAACCCACACTTTCAACTACGTCGACTATTTCATATTAAAATAATCACTAAAGAAAATATCGTTATGTACAGTTTCAATACTAAATTAAATTCCTTAATTGGGTTAAAAACATTATACTAAACTGCTAATGTGCTAAGAAAGTAAGAAATGCCAAACCTGATCCCCAACAAAATCAATCAAAGCTGCAGTTGTAACCCGAAACACATTATTCCCAGTGGTAAGTTCATGAATTTGACGATAAATTTGGCATCCAGTGTATATACTAGTAAAAAAGGCTACCGCAAGCAAATACCTATGATAAATAAAAATAAATAAAGTTCCATACCCCAAACAAAACAAATTAATGCTTTTCGATAAATATTTACATTGTAGATACATATCATTGTAGATAAGCACAAATTCCAAAAAAAATATCATGAAATTAAAACATACAAGAGTTGAACAATCTCAGTGACAATGAAGAATAGTGGGTTGCGTGTGGCTGTTGGCTACGGTTTATTTTTTGGTAGAGATGAAATTAAGTCTCAGTGATGAGATGATGATGATGAGAAAAAATGAATGAATTAAGAAGTATTTTATGTTGGCTTTAATTTTAGGCATAATCATAAGTGTGTAAGAAAAGGATAATATTAGTAAAATGGGAAGTGATGTTAGCATCGGCTTGGTTCATCGATTCTTTAGATCTTAAAATAAAAACCAAGAACCGAACCAAACTAGATTGATTTAGGTTGGTTTGGTTCGGTTTTGAACCAAACCAGACTAAGTTAAATACTTTTTTGGTTTGGTTCATTTTGAAATTTGGGTTTCGTCAATTTTGTCCATACCACTTACGCTCCTAGTAGGAGGAGTCATCATAACATAAATGTCAAAAAAAATTAAAGAGAAGCTAAAATTATTGTTATATGACATGTGCAATCAATTGTGATCTTATATAAAATTGTAAAAAAAATTTAAAGAGAAGGTAAAATTATTGTCATACATCAATTGTGATCTTATGTAAAAAAAAAAATGCTAACATTGTAGCCATAATTGCCGTAAAAATGTTTTATTTCTCAAAATATTTTTTACCACCATATTTTTTTACCTGTACTCTTGATAGTGGTCAAAATTTTTCCAATAACCATGGTTGTTACTTGCCATGAGGAGGAAGGAAGTCAAAGAGAAAAATAGAGTAACACCTCTCAATCCCAAAGAGGCTCTCTTGAGGGAATCCTCCCTCTTCCACCGTTGTAGGATCCCGTAGCTAGAGCCACTAGATGCCTGCTCCGGATTCATGTCTATATTTACCTCTGAATTATTACAAGAATTCAACATCTCTATTTGGTAAATGACACTCTTTTGAATTCTCTTGTTTGAAATTTTATACTATAATAATGAATTGACAAATGAGAATGAATTAAAGAAGGTAGAGGAGGAGGAGGAGGCTCAAAACAAAGACAAAGTTTGTGGAATGTGTTTCCTTTGTTTTTGATTTGAAACCAATTTTAAGGTTGTTGTTCTTAGAGTGCAAGTTTAGTAGTAAAATTTTGATTTTGAAACCAATTCTAACTTTTTGGGTATAACTGTATAAGCCAATCAAAGAGCGTGTGAACTACACATGAAGGTTGGAAGAAAGATTACATAAAGGAAGAAAAAACAATAAAATAACAAAATACACACTTAGTATACTCATAAGAACACAATATTTTCTTAAAAAAATCACAGGGTTATCTTATAAATTAATTTTAGTTTTTTATTTCTCTCTGTGTTTTACCTTTTCCTTCTACTTAAGGGGTTATGTTAAAATTCATAAGAATTTATTGTTACTATATATCTCTTTATTGATCTCTATTGTTTCCTTTTATCAAAGGGTTAAAATAACTTTTCCAAATTTTTATTTTGAATGTGTTTATGCATAAACGAAAAAGTGATGTTTCAAGTTACAGTATCGTTTCCAAAAAAAAAAAAGTTACAGTATTCAAATTTAACGAGTGAATCATTAATTTCGTCCTTGAATTTTAGCGAAATATTAAATTAGTCTTTGAATTTGTCATACGTCCATCAATTTAGTCCCCCCGTCCAATGTCTCCGTTTGTGGTGATGCGGTGTCTTCCTACATGCTATGATGTGTTGTATAAGTGTCATCAAATCAACCACATGTACAAAGACCATTTTGATTGAAACGCAACAAATTTCATTTTTAACCTTCTCCGTTTCAATTTTTCTGTTTTTCCAATTTTACCCCTCTTATAAGGATCAGTTTGATAGCAAGTGTAATAATTTAGGACTGATTTGATTGAAAATTTTAGAAATTTAGGGATTGATTTGATTGATTTTATTGGAGGGAGTGAGTACAAGGAGGTATGTCATGAGAAGACCAGATATTTAAACCGAGAGATCTAAGCAAACATCGTTGAGGGGTCCTGCTCCACCGCATCCAGCTGCTCCTGGTGTTATTAGATGAGGGACTAATTTGATGATAATATTATTACAGAAAGGTTACATTTCATTCATCTTCAACCTCTTTTCATTAGAATTTTACGCACTCATAGAACAATACAGTAGCATGTTAAAAAACTCAAACAAGCAAATTATGACTATCAAAAACTTAATCAACCTAAGCTCACTTCCTACACACTCAATTTGTCCATCAACCTTACCCTCCAAATTAAACCTCTTCATTGCCACTTTCCTTAGCCTTAGCCTTAACCATGGACTGAACCTTGTCCATCAATATTGTCTTTCTTACATGACCATCACTAATTCCATTGTTTTTGAAGTATCCTAGTTCTTCAGCTTCATCAACCCGAACAAAAAATTCACAATTTTCAACATCATCATGTACAAAAGAAAATTCATAATCAGTAAGGTGTTGATCAAACCATGATAACATCACATGTTTAATAGTTAAACAAACCTTTGACAGAGGGCAGGCATATAAAGGTCTTTTTGGATTTTTGAGAGTATTGGCTTTTCTTACAACGCAAATTCTAGGACACCAACATTCAAACACTCTAACATCACCATTAAACATAGAGCTTGAAGATGAAGCTCGACTTTCATAACTTTTTTTGCCCATAAATGATTTAAATATAAATTTTTTTAAAATGCTAAAAGTTCAAGATAAAAGGAATGAAAATCTGAACCTAGCTAGTAATCAAATTTTGAGATAATTTTCATGGAGAAACAATTTTCAATTATGTTATGTACTTGCGATAAGTACAATATTAGATATTAGGGTTTAATATTGTATTGTTCATGCCTTGAGAAGACTTTCAAGGGAGATATTTATAGCTTGTTATGAACCTATGTTTCCATGACTTAATCCCTAAGTAATGGAGACTTTTTAGTCTTTCTGCCGAGCTTTAGAGGTTTCTAGAAGCTGGTTGAGGCGACACTCCTGGAAGGGCGCGGCTAGGCCTCAGGGGCCCTTCGGGAGGGCGTCCTAGGCCTTCTAGAGGGCTTCCAAGCCCTTAGGAATGTTTTAACGGATCACAACCCCCCAAACCCAAGTCTTGGGACAAGACGAAGCGATGAATTTCTTTGGGAGGGTGCCTTAGGCCTTTTGGAGGGTTCCTGGGCCCTTCTGGATGTTTTCCAAGCCCTTAGTAATACATTGACGGTTCAAATTAATTTGCTAAACACTACACCCTCCGATCACTATTAGAAGCAAAAATTAAAATTTTAAAGATTCATTCATTAAATAATGTACATGGTTTATAATAAAGACTATATACATCACTAACTAAATGAATCTAAAATGTCAATTTTTGTTTATAATAGTGACCGAAGGGTGTAGGCATGTTTATAAAAAAATAATAATTTAAAGATTTAAAATTTTATGTACAATTAAACAAATTTGAATTTAGCATAAACTAAAGTTTCGTGCTGAATTTTTTTATACGAGGTGCAAATATACCATTTTTTATGATGACTAAAAATAAAATTTGCAATTTTTATAAGGATAAAGAAAAAATAATTCAACCCTATAACTTAAGAAACCAAAAATAAAATCCAACAAATTCAAGAGATCAAATTGTCTAAAATTTCTCTAGAACGATAAAAACGTACTCTTTTGGATGATAAATAGAATGATAAAGACGTACTCTTTTGAATGATAAATGCTATCAAGGAAAAATGCTATCAATTAATTGCTAATTTAATATTTATTCATTGGTGTAGATTTAAATCAAAAAGTCAAACTTCTTATCTCTTAGTTCAAATCAATTGAGCTACCTAACTCAATAAAAAAAAAAAAGTTATCCGAGCAATACCTTATTTATAGTGAAGAAGTATCCTTATTCATTAACCCTCTTTAAAGAAATAAGGGTTAAATATGTTTTTGGTCCCTATAGAATTGCGATCTTTTAAGTTTAGTCCTTACTTAATTTTAATAGTTTTTTTAATTCCTACAAAATTTTTTTACTTATAATTGTAGTCCCTGCTAAAACAAATTTTGTTTAATTATCCTTAAATTCTTAAATTTTTTAACGATTCTTTTTATACAAGTTTAGAACAATATGAAAGGTTCATTTACTAAAATCTAGAATTTTTTAACATGAAATAAATTAAATATGAATTTTTTAAAATGACAAAAGTTTAAGATATAAGTAACAAAATAATGGACGTAGAAATCAAATTTTTGCGATATTTTTTTTCAGAGGAACTTTTAATAACGTTCTTAACACGTCTTTAAAAAACTGTTGAAAAATTTAAGAGTTTAAGCATAAATTAAACAAATTTGGATTGATTAAGGACTCCTATTGAGTGCAGAAAATTTTTATAGGGATTAAAAAGCTATTAAAATTAAGTAAAGACTAAATTTAAAAGATCGCAATTTTACATAGATCAAAAACATATTTAACCCAAAAAAACAATTTAAGCTTTTTGGGTCAACTACACGAATATGTTATGTTTAGATCAGTCCCCTGTTCAAATAGGCGTTGGAGCAACCAACTGGAGAATGCTCCATCATAGCAGCACTTAACAAGAAGACTTTTAAGGTGAACCAATACTGACAAAATTAAATGTTGGTTGCTGGTATAGGTTATGGAGAGGCTGCGATTTCTATACATAGCTGCAATGGGTGATATTATTGTTGTACTTGCATTGTATGCTAATTTTGTGCAATTTTATCATTCATTAGTATGGGTTAAGTCGGTTGAAATTTGGTTGCAACAAGTTAATTCTATTTTCCTCTTTCAAATGTTTCTTTTACAGAGGTAATTATGTTCGAGACTTCGAGCATAGTCAGATGTTAAATTTAGACACATCGCTCAACATATATTTAAATATTTATTTATCATGTTATGAGTTTTTTTCTTCTTATTATTATTAGGCCCAACACATTGTTTAAATTAACAAGATTATATGATATATGTGTAGAAGAGACTAACAAACGTTAAATGTATCAAAACTCCAAAAGCATTTTCAACTGTGTATTTTATGAATAATTTCCGTTAGCAAACTAACTAATCAAAGATACATTTATTAGACAGATTACTAACCGTTAAAATAGTTGAAAGATAAGTCAAGTTAGTCAAGGTGATTAGAATCAGTTATTCATTCTAGTTAGTTAATTAGTTAAATACACTAGTTAATATAGCTGAGGTCTATAAATAAGATCATACATATATTTATTTCTTATCTTTTATCAATCTTATTCATTCAACATGAATTTCAATGAACTTATACCTCATAAAGACGAGTAAATAGTCATTTATCCCCCTGAAATTAACAAAACTTCAATTATTCCTCTGAAATTGCACAACGTTAATCAATTTACCCCCTCTGTCAAATTTTTCTGTTAGTCAACATGACGTTTTGCAAATGCCCCCCTGAAGTTTTGCACTTATGTGCAAAATGCTCCCTGAACTTGAAAATTTATATTTTTTTTTTATCCTTAAAAGTGATTGCATTATCATTGAATTGTGGAGCATATTAGCTAAGTTTTGACGGTATACAACCATATATGTTCATTTAAACGATCAAACATTAACCATGTATTAGAGTCTA
>Ga0209282_1002154_pt1 | contig 11242 bp, 7 predicted proteins | sample Mtrugardesep15_FD_187529 | JGI IMG/M metagenome (GOLD analysis project Ga0209282, IMG submission 187529) | Root nodule microbial communities of legume samples collected from California, USA - M. trunc garden sep15 (SPAdes) (version 2) | ecosystem: Host-associated > Plants > Roots > Nodule...
CACAATCTTCCTCCTATGTTGGTTTTATTATTGATAATTGTATTAATTTTGTTATTTATTTTCATAGTTTAAATTTTTTACGTGTTAGACAAGACCAATCAAACTGCCCATTATGTAACTAATATGTTCTTTATAATCTAGATCAAACTGCCCATTATGTAACTAATATGTTCTTTATAATCTAGATTATACGTGGATTGAAGAGACTTTGGATGGCATGTTTTCTGCAGTTTTGACTTTTGACTTCTTGTGAGATTTTATTAATGAAATTATCTTTGACATGGTGAAACATAAATTAACTCTGTTTTGAACGATAAACGTGTAAAAATGATATCAATTACTACATCCGTCCCTAATTATATAAACATGTTAGTCCATTTTGATATTTCAAACTTCATTAATTATTTATTTACCAACATACTCTTATTTATGTTACGTCTTTTGCTCAATCAAAAATAAATACTTTCCCTTTAAAAAATAAATAATTTGTTGAAAACAAAAAGTCAAAAACTAACACTCTCTTAATGACAAATAAATTTAATACTACTACTAATTTTCTTAATCTCGTGATTTAAGTAAAATGGTTTTATATTTAAAGACAAAGAAAGTATTAACAAAATAAATAGGACAATGTTTGGAGTACACCCTATATAAGTGTATACACATTGAAATAAAGAGAAAATGAGAGTGGTGTATATTGATTAAATGATATGAAAAAAGATATAGATATAAAATGAGACGTTGAATGAATACGTATAAGAAAAAGTGTGGCGTTCAAATATCATACTCTAATTTAATACTAGTGCCAATTTTTCTAAAACTATGTCATATGCCTTTTTCAATGGTCCAACTTATTCTTGTCCCTTAGACAAATGATTAATACTATTGAATTTATTGGTATTTTTATATATAAATGATAAAACCAAAGAATATTTTTTGATAAAAAAAACTATCCAACAATTGATATTGATGTGAAACAATACCTCATAAATTGCAACTTGGAACAATAACACTAAGGTCAACAAAACAGCATGAGTTGAGAAGGCAACGTCATTTGCAGCTACAGGTATCATCTGCAATAGGAAAGAAATTAGGAAACCAAAATATTTATTACTCATTTGCTATAATGTAGATTTAATCATCCACCAATATACTTGTAGATATCCTTGCTTAAGATACCCTTACTTAAATTAGATAGAGTGGAAAAAAGAAAGTAATCTCAATTCTTTTAAAATATGCAAATTTGTGCTACACATTTCAAAAATTGACATGTTAGTTCCCATTTATTTTTTTGAATTTTACATTTGGATCCATATATTTTTCAAATTTTATAAATCTTTTTAGGAAGAGTTTTGTCATCACATTCAACTTATTATATTAAACCTATAATTATACACATATACTCGTTTCGTACAAAAGAAAAACATCCTCTTATTTTCAACTTATTTTATTTCAATTTACTTCTACAAGTGTGATGTAGAAGTAGAAATTTTATATTAGATTAAAATATGAGTATTGAACATTATATAGTTAAATGACTCTTAAATTCAATATTTTAATATTTTGTGTTAAAATGTAGTGTTTAACTCGCTTCCCTTCAAGATCCAACAATAATAGTATAAGAGTAGATGGTTCGATAAAAGGTTCAAACGTTCTTTCTACTCATTTTCTCTTATACAAGATATTTAAAACATTTTTGTCAACAAAAAAAAATCTAAAACATCCAACTTTTTCATTTCTTAACCATACAAATGATAAATATGCATATAGCTAAGAAGATTCTTTCTGTGGAGAAAAAAAAAAGATTCTTAGGAATTAAAAGAGTGGGCCACAAGTTATGTAATATGTTTATTATTCTACCAAAAAAATATCTAATATGTTTATTACTCATCTTTTTCTTAGAACTTGTACTTATCCTCTTCTTTTTCTTACAACATTTTTCATAAGCGGTAATTGAATTAAATTTTGGTACATAAATTGAAAATACTAATAGTTTCTATGCTTCTATTTTTCATAAACACATAATTACTACTAATTTATCAAGTAATAATATCGTACATATCTTAGTTAATGAGTTATCATGAAGTATAGTTACAATTAGAAACTTCTCCTTAGAGGCTAAGTCCATATTTAATAATATAGTACATATCTTGTTAAAAAAAACAATATAGTAGATATCTTAGTTAATGAGTTAACATGAAGTATAATTAATTACAAACTTCTCCTTAGAGGCTAAGTCCATATTTAAGTAATCTTTGGGAAGCTCCCATGGATAAAAAAAAATGCATATACACACACGTTTATCAATTGGAAACATGGAAAAAGAATGAGTACACACATAAGATAAAAGGAAAAGTGAAGAGATGAAAAAAAAAGTGATGAATTAATAAAATAAATGATTAAATACCTGATCAAAGCCATATTTTTTATGATATTGAAACCGAACATTAGGGCTAAAGTACAAGGAAGCATTGTAGATGAGGTACAAGGTGTGTTTGGTGTTGTTCAATATCAAATAGTTGAAGTTCAATCCCACCACACTACAATTTCCAACTTTCCACATAAAGAAAATTTGCTTTCAAGAGAAAAACTAAAATAATAAGATATAAAGTGATTATACCTTTTCCTTGAGTAGTTTAAGATAAATTGAGGATAAAAACTACTAGACCAAACCACAAAAGCAATCCATCCAAACACGGTGTATGTTATTTTAAAAGTTTCAGAATTCCATGCTGTCTCCTCCATCTTATGGTGATAAATATATGAAATGAAATATCATATCTTCCAACTTCTATGAGGGCATTATTATATATATATATATATATATATATATATATATATATATATATATATAGTTTATGAAGAAATTTACATTTCACTTATTGAAATATGGTCAAATTCTTATTATACTGAACTTTACATTTCATTGGATATTAATATATTATAGAGAATGTTTTTCTTTTAGAGGAACACAAAAATAGTATTTAGTAGAAATATTTGTTAGAATAAATTAAAAGAGTAAAGAGAAAAGGATAGACATTGATTGATAACTGCACCGTCAAGTGGAATCTAAATGTAACCTCTTTTTGCATTATTTTTATATGATCTCATGATGATGAGACACGATAGGGTAGGGTGACACTATGGACTTGTATATATGTGACACAATTCACCTAAAAGAAAACTATTTTTCAATAGAAAAACTTTAGAGCCAGGGATGGTGCCCCATGAGGAGAAGATTTCAAGCTCAAATAACACTATAAAAAAAAAAAATCACATTGAAATTCTGATAAAAAGCACATAAAATCATCCTTTAAATCTATCCAGCAGTTCCACTCAGAACTTCTTAAAAAAATCAAAATTAATTCCATAAGATAACCCATTATATCTTTAATAACAAAAAAAAGTCATTTACATTTTTCACATGAAAATAAAATAACGTTAATATAATAACATCATAAATAATAATAGAATATATTACCATGAAATAATGTTCCAAACAAATCCAATGACCTTAATTACATACCAAAGCAAGCTAGAATCAAATTAAAGGACACAAAATTAAAAAACATGGTACAAGAAAAAATATTGCATTATCCCTAGAAAAAAAAATTAATTTCCTAAGTACTCAAATTACATAGGAAGCAACAAATGCCAAAACAAACACAATTTGTAAGACACCAACAGAAACATGGTATCCAGAAGACTTAGAATGAACATCTTGAATCATCACCCTAACAATCATCTTTTGGCCTTTCTCACAATGCCCAGATGCACCACTGATGAAGTAGAATGTCCCTGAATGATTTAACTTGAACTCAGTGTTTCCATTGTTTGAGAAAAATGTTGGTTGTGTCGCATTGCAATCATCGTAATTTTCCTTGCCAACTTCCATCACCGAATCCTTCTTGTACTTGAAATCTACAAACATGTAAAAAAAAAATGTCAACTATAAGTGTTATAATATTTGTTTTAAAGAAAAAAATGTCCGTGACTGCGATTAAGGCAAGACATCAAAGTATCTGATGCATGTGACCGAAATGAAAGTTGTACCGACCACATTTGACCGTGTCTTTTTTATAGTATAAATAAATTATAACGGTTACCGTGACTGCAATTTAAAACCCTAAAATTATATGGACGAAAAGAAAGAGAAGGATTTAGGGCATACGAATGGAGTCACCAATTTTGAACCTCTTGTTGGAAGCCCAAATATTGTAGATATCAATGTCATTAGAAGAAGGAACAACCCAACCTTTTAGGTCACCAACTTCAAATTCAGTTGAAGATACAATAGAACATTGTAGTGAAGAGAAAAAAGCCAAGAGAAGCACAAGTAAGGTGGTGGAATACAAAGAGAAAGAAGAAGATGCCATTGTTTTCATTTCTGTTATGGGGGTGCAAATAATAATGTGAGTGCAGCAAGAGTTTTGTTTGTTGTGAAATTTTTGAGGAATTAGGGTTAGTTTAATATATAGATGTGTTTATAGAGAGTGGAGGAGTTGGTTTTACATGAGTTGGATGAGAAATGGAGGTAGTGGGTGGTTATAGTTACATGTATAATTAGTCGTATATATTTTTGTGCATTATACTAGGTAAATTAATTTGACTTAGTCAATAGGGTCTAATCTGCAATTAAATTAACTAAATTGAAAATTGTCATATAGGAAATTTAAGAGGGAAAAACAATAGATACATGCAAGCTGTAAAAAGAAGTTGTTTACATTATCAAGGATCCTTGGTGGTTTAGTCACGTATTCACATTAATATTTTATACTAATATATAAAAAAATTTGAGTGAATACAAATATAATGTTTTAAATTTAATTTTTTTATTTTTCTAATAGTTTACATGAGTGAAGAGAGAAAAAAAATTATGTGTGTGCATATCAATATTTTAAAAACCAAATTTAGTTCAGCCAGTTAAATTGAGAATCGAGGAGTTTCTTGATTGGTTTGATCATAATTACATTGCATTATGATTGAACTGAGATCGAACTGGGTTGATCTCGTTCAACCTACTTTGATTTTTTACATTTATATATGTTTATTCGTCAACCTGATCAATCGTGATTGAATCGATTAAACCAGTTAAACTATGATGCGAAGGTCTCGTGGATTCAGTTTTCGTTCCATTTTTTAAAAATATTAATCATCGTACATTATCAAATTCTTTATGGTTGAGTATATCACACAAATCATCACAGGGACCAAATTTGTTATCAATGATTGGCATTCTTTGGACAGTTATAGGATGGACTAAGATTTGCTAATGCTATGTGATTAGTTAGTTAGACAGTTAATAAGAGCACAATTTTAATCAAATATGTTACCTTAGAATTATTTTCTTTCATGCTTTCAATCCCTTTCTACGCCATTCACAAGTAGGTATAGACTTTAAACAAGACATGATACATGATTTTGTATGAAAAATTACATAACAAGATATTCTTAAATTTCTTATAATGAAGATTCTGAATCTCTTCCAAGTTCAGATTCTTCATCAGAACCATTACTTTTGTTGACTTTGAATGATTTCATACTAAAAATCCGAGGAAAAGCACTCTTTGATCTGATTATTGTTGAAGTTCCATGTTTATCAGCAAGCTCTTCAGATAATGTTTTCACAAGAACATCAAATTGCCTTTTGTATGTCGGAAACCTCGTGATAAATTTTGTGATACCTTGAAGCCTTCACCATAATAAGTACAAGAGTTATTGAAAATAACTAACCGAGTTTAACAAGAATTCACCGTTAGTGTAAATTAGTTTTACACCGACATCAAATGATATCAATGTACTAATTTGTAGCCGTGTTTTAAAAATAACGGTGAAATACTGAAATTTTATTGGATATCAATGTAAAGCTAATTTAGTAAATTTATTTTTTTGTGACATGTACCTTCTAGCCAATGCGTCGAGTTCGGCTAGTTTGTGGTCGGATTCGGGAGGAGGACCAAAAGTTAAATTTTTTACCCTATCAAGATCACCATTGAAGAGAACTAATTTGCAAAGGTAGTCCTCTTCGGACACAGAAAGATTTTCAGCTTTGATTTGATCTTTAATAATCAAAAGTGGATTAAGGAACCATTCAAAAAACTTCTCCTTTGGTCTGTTTGTAGTAGTTAGTTCAGTATCATCAGCTGCATTGAGGAAGTAATAAAAAATCGGTTATTCCATATTAAAAGCAAATTATCTTGAACATTAGAAGTGCTTAATTAAGCTATTTATCCAATAGGGCATAAAGGCAACTAGCACAGTAACAAGTGCTTCACTTACTTATCAAAATACCGGGGGAATCGGCTTTAATAGAGCGCAAAAGCGCTTGAAGAAGACAATAAGCTGGCAAACCAATACTAATGACTTTGCTCTCTTTGCCAAACATGGCTTCTTGTATGTCATCATGTGTTATTAGTCCTTGAGAAACCAATGTTTCTCCTATATGAAGACATTCTTTGCACAAGCCATCCAATAACTACACAACTCATGAGCAACATTTGTTTAGGTCACAAATGAACAAAAAATATAAAACCTGAAAGTCTCGCATTGTCCGTAGTCAGCACCAATTGTAAGTTGTTCGATCAAAATCCGACAACTCACATTTTAACTTTGTATTTTGACTCAAGTCATGCAGTTGAAATGTCATATATCGGATTTTGATCAAACAGTCGGTGAATTGCAACTAGAAAAAATGCGAGAAAACACGATTGTGTTAAGTCTAAATCCGAAAAAATTACCTCAAATGGTTTCAACTCAGCTATGTTATTAGTTAATGAAATTGTACGGGAAATAGTCTTTGCTAAGGGCTTAGCTCTTGAGACGGAACTTGAATGTGAAGTTGTCCGTGACAATTCGATCTTATTGCGTCGATATTTAGGCCTATCATACACAAGTCAAGAGCATCATTAAGTGCAAATCTCAAAACAACATGTATTATAAAGGAAAGAAGAGTAAAACCTTGGGAAGCAAGATCCTTCCGGCATGTCAAGAACATCATTACTGTATTCATCATAAAGAGACAAAGTTGCGACAATGTACCGAAGGCCAAACAAGAAACAGGACTCCTGCATTGGTATGTGTCAGTGTTGGTATCGTGTCTGTTATCCGTATCCGTGTCAGCACTTCATATAACACAACACAACATCATATAGGAACAATAATATCTTATTTGAGGGCTAACCTGATAGGCAACAACTCCTGCACGAGCACCGAGAAAGACACTCGCTATTACAGATGCCAGAAATGCGCCGACAACAGCCAATGGCCATAGAAGGATAGCAAGGCCTGCAAAAGGCACACATATTGTCTCCAAGAAAGGGCCTTCACGACCAATGAGGTCATGAAACAAACGTTTCCAACCTTTGAAAAGCATGTATGGAACTTTACATAGGGCAACACATGATATAATCGGCACATCAACTATGATCCCGAGAATTGCTGCTACAATAGCACCAGGAATATAATGTAGCCTGCATCAAAAAAGAGTAAAGAAACATCAATAGAATTTCACAGAAAACCAAATTGTGCTTTCATGATTCGAGACATAATAATATTATCAAACCTGATCTCGTAATATTTTCCAGTTGGTGGTCCCTCTTGTCTCAGGTCATCCATAACAGAGAAATAAGTATGGAAGCATGCATCTCTTACATCCTTCACAATATCAAAGGTCTTCAAAACAGTGCTCCATGTTCCATCCTGTGGAGCCAATATGAAATCAAACATGATATTTTGACGCACAAATTTGATAACAAATTTCGACAACAGTTTAGATGGTTAGCATAGTTCAAATATGTGGTTAATTACGTGATGAATATAACAAGGTGGCGCAACTCATTAATTATCTACTAAACAGATTTAACCATGATTTTAAACGTCATTTACTAGGATTGTCAGTGTTCAAATATACATGATGTCCCTTAACCACGATCCGTGTTAAAATGTACACATGAAAATCGTGGTTAAATGTGGTTAATGAGTTGCGAGGCAACACCTTATTTTATCGATTAACACGTCTCTATATGAAATATCTTGTATTGAACAACTAATAAAACAGAAATAACATACCATAAAACAGTGGAAAATTTTGTTCTCTTTTTCTCCTTCAATAGCTTCAAAAGTAGCAAATAATGGTGAAAGAAATCCATAAGCTGCACCACCTACAATACTTCCAACAATTCCCAAAACTGGCCATAAAATCAACAGGACTGGTAGTAAAATTGTGCACATCACAAACTTCAGTAATGGTCCTAATTGTTTACATCTGTAGTCAGTTAAGGAAATCAATACGATGGAAAATCGTATAAATCTAAATAAATTGATCGATTTGTCGAAGCTAAGAAATGTACCTCGCAACACAGTAATATGTCCATGTAGTATGTATGCACCAAAGACCAAGTATGATAGATGAGTTTCCGATCGTCACGATTAAGCATATTAAGGGACAGAAAATGATACCTGAAAATAGTTTGAGAGAGAGTAAGTTTGACAATCATACTCTAAAAACGCGCAATAACAAAACAATTGAACGAATGATCATACAACTCGATCAATTGTGCCTACATCCCCGACAATGAAGTGGATGTTGTAGTATTCTATTATCCAATACATTGGATTAATGAGTACAAATTGTGTTTAAATACTATGATACGGATTACAGACACTCATTGCACAATAGAGAGTTTCATACTATGAAGCACATACACTCATCGGATTAGACGTGTCCTGGTGTCGGACATGTGTCGTGTCAGACACCGACACATATAGTTACACTGAATTGAGCCATATATTTCACTTCATTTTGCACCTATTAGCCATAAATGTAGAAAAACAACAAAAGGGTCTAGCCTTAAATTATTTGAAATTCTTTAAAAGTGTACTTTAAGATTGTGTGTATGTATGTATATTTTTGGTAAAAGAATGGTTGAATATATTTTTAAAGCTTAATAGCAATTTTAGTCCCCTAACTTTTTCAAAGTTGCGATTTTGGTCCCCTAAGAAAAAAAAACTACAAAACCGCCCCCTAAGTTTTGCACTTGTGGCAGTTTTGGCCCCCAATGCCAATTTTGACTCGGTCTACGCTGACGTGGCACCCTAAGTGAGGTGCCACGTGTTATTTTTTATATTTTTTTTGCCTTGGGAGCCAAAACTGATATAGTTGCAAAACTTAGGGGACGGTTTTGTAATTTTTTTCTTAGGGGGCTAAAATTGTTATTAAGCATATTTTTAAAGAATGGACCGTTACATAATGCTTAGCCAAATCCTCATATTTTAATCTCTTTTTTCTTTATTAGGTGCTCATCTTGTGCTTAAAGCAAAGCAAGGTTGTGTTTATGGTGACTTGTTGTGATGAGATGCCATCTTTTTGGATTTGAAAAAGGAACAAGGACCACTTTGAACGTGAGCTAGATTACCATAAGCATATGTGTTACATTAAAACACTCATATCTTTCTCTTTGCTATATCTGCGAAATATGAAAGACTAATCAATCGAGGTAATTGAGATCCATTTAAATATTGACAACTTCTTTAATAAAAATATTGACTACTTCTATTGTAGTAGATTCTTTTCTATAGAAACTGATCATGAGTCAAATTGTTGACCAAATAATTTAGAGTCAAGTATTTGTCACTTGGGTCACATCATATTTGTACGCTCATCTCTCTCTTCAAATACTATGAATTTCTCTAGAATTTTTATTATAACTAAATCAACCAAATAAAATTGATTAATAAGATGAGAGATAGGTGAAAGATGTCGGATACCATAAATGCGAAATATCAGAGACTAGTCAAGCAGAGTAATTGAGATCCATTTAAATATTGGTAACTTCTTTCAAAACATATCGACTACTTCTAATGTAAATTCTTTTTCATAGAAACCAATCATAAGACAAATTGTTGACCAAATAATTAAGAGAATAAGTACCTTCCACTTGTGTCACATCATATTTGTACGCTCATCTCTCTTCAAATACTTAGAATTTCACTAGGATTTTTGTTACAACTAAATCAATCCAATAAAGTCGATTAATAAGATGAGAGATATGTGAAAGATATCTGATACTTTTTTTTATTTACAACAAGTTTAGGTGAGTTAGGTTTCGGACTCACCAAGGTTAAGACAGACCTTAATAAATAAGAGAACGTAAAACTTTATCTTAGAGTTAAGATGTACAAAATTCAATTGATCAAAATGTGTTTGGTGTGTATTTGTTTTTTTTTTTGTCACCAATAATTTTGTTTCCATTTTATTTAATTTAATAATTTTATGGTATTCTTTTCTGCATATACTTTTTTTTTAAAAAGACAAAGGAGTTTGGAGGAGAAGACACGTCAACACAAGATTTTTTTCCCTTATAAATGAAATCTCAATGTAAAATGGACAAATGGCACCACAAGAAAGTGCTTGTGAAATCATTCATGCTTTTCATAAACACTTGTGAAGTTAAAGCTTTTAGAAACAGAGTTTTTCCATAAACTCTTCGGAATAGATTATGAAGAAACTTATGAATTACATGAATATAATTTAACTTCTTTTTTCTTATCTTTTGTTATAGAATAAAACTATGCATGAACATTTTTGTATGATAAACGCTTAATTAAGTTGATTATTCAAACAGGACAATGTATACCAGTTTTATATTCTTATTTACCATTCATCATATACTTTTTCATTTTATTTTTTGTGATTTTCCATCATGTACTTTTTCATTTTAGTTTTGTGATTTTCCAAATTCTAAGTGATTGTGATCATTTCACAGAAAATGAATCAAAGCATATATACAATAAGAATTCCAAAATAATATGGAAGAATTAAGCCTAAAATTTACCTTTGATGTTGCCTAGAATAAAAAGGCTGATGAAATATGGTAGAAAGCAAAACAAGCCCCAAATTGAAGACCAAAAATCATGAGGAGGTTCCATTGCACTCCCACCAAGATGTCTACAAAGATACTAAATAATACTAAAAACTTAAATTTCACTTCATTATGAATAGTCATAGATGTAGAAAAAGAACAAAAGGATCATTCATAATCCTCATATTTTCTTCCCTTTCTTTTGGAACTTCTAGAATTGAGGCCTTAAATAATACTAAGATTGTGTGTATATATTTTTGGTAAAAGAATGCTTTATATATATTTTGTGAAAAAATAAATGAAAGAGTATCACATAGTGGTTAACCAAATCCACATATATTATCATATCTTTAATATCTTTTTTCTTTCTTAGGTGCTCATCT
>Ga0209282_1002155_pt1 | contig 11242 bp, 6 predicted proteins | sample Mtrugardesep15_FD_187529 | JGI IMG/M metagenome (GOLD analysis project Ga0209282, IMG submission 187529) | Root nodule microbial communities of legume samples collected from California, USA - M. trunc garden sep15 (SPAdes) (version 2) | ecosystem: Host-associated > Plants > Roots > Nodule...
TAACCACACAATTAACACAGAGGTTACATGGCATCCGTCACAGTATAAAAATGAAAAGATTTTCTTGTTTTGCATGACTTTGCATGGTCACTCACTATTGTCTTGCACTACTTCACTTTCTCTCCTTTCATTTTCTTCCATTAATCATCTTCTTCATCTAAGTGCAAGAACCATTTCCTTTAACATGGACCCAAAAAATCCCAAAGAAGAACTGTGAGTAGAGTACAATGCTACATGCATGCATGTTCTTTCCTTTTTCTTGCATTGCTTTCTTTCATTTTCTTTCATAATATGAATCGTGTGTGTTCTTTGTAGTTTTCAAAACTTTCTGTATGATTACCTCAAGAAGAAGGGAATGTCAACCACTGCTGAGATTTTAAAAAATGAAGCTCGAGTTACCGGACATTTTCTCCCTGGTATGTATGCTTCTGCTTCTGCACCCTTCATTCATTATTTTACCCAAAAATCTTTATTTCTTCGATGCTTCTTGCATTATAATATTCATTTGCCTTATAATATGGATAATTGAACTTGTGTGTGATTCTACGTATTCTTTCTTTATCTTATTATTATATTTTCTTTCTTTTTTTTTTATTCATTTCTGTGACTGATTAGTTTTATTTAACTATGCTTTCAGAATTTGATAAAGAGCCACATGGATTGTTGCATGATTTCTGGACTCTATATAATGACAGTAAATCTAGGCAACAGATGCCCGGACCGTCCAGTCGTACATTAGCCGGTGTGCTAGATTCTTTGAGGAAGACTACCCCTCAAATAATTCTGGAAGGGTATTCTATTCAAGAGCTTGCAAGTAAATTTATATTCTATACATCTTTGCCATCACATTCTGTCATTTCATATACTTCACATGATATTTTTTAGTTATGAAATTTAGTTGATTCAATGTTTATTTTTATTTCTAACACAAGGTATTCCAAGCGGTCAAAGTCTTTTGTCCTGCGATTTTTCATCGGATGGAAAGATTGTAGCAAGTGGTGGGACTGGGAAGAAGGTGAATAATCCAATGTATTTCAACCCCATTTGTTTACCGTCACTTTGTCTCTGTGTCTATCCAATGTATTTATCCTTCCTTATATTTTGGTTTATATAGCCTTTCATTTGCTACCTGGAAACTGGTCTGTCTGTTACGGCATTGGAGTCACATTTAGATACTATCTTAGAAGTTAGATTTCAACCAGGATCAACTATGTTTGCAACGTCTTCGGCTGATAAAACAGTAAAATTATGGGATGCAAACAGTGTGAGTCTCTTTCTTTTCATATTTCCTTCTACTCACTCTTCTGCTGTTCTGCATTATTCCTTCCTTTGTAACTTAAGGATTAATTCATTATTTGTATATGTATAGCCCGAGAGATCATTTTGCAATGTTGTTGGACATAATGGGACAGTAAGATCATTGGACTTTCACCCATTAGGAGGATATCTTTGCACGTCCGATACCTGTGATGTAATTAAAGAGTGGGATCTCCATAAGAATGTCATAATTAACGAATTTAAGGTGAGTCTGAAACTCGTCTTTTATAGTATTCAAAACAGAATAACAACTACTCACAGATCACAGGGTACAATCACTTGTATAAAAATGAATTTCAGGCAGGAAGCCTAGTGAGATATCAGCCTGGATTTGGAACGCTTTTGGCAGTTGCTAATCGAAATGTTATTACCATAATTGATCCTCGGACTATGTTTGTTATTGAACAACTTCAGGTGAGCTTCACATATCATATATAAATATATTGTGTATCATGACACTATTATTACTGCACCATGACTCTGATTCTCATTCCCTATTAGGGACACGTCAAAGACATTAATTCCATATGTTGGGATGTCAGTGGGAAAATGATTGCCTCTGTCAGTGAAGATGATGTACGTGTCTGGTCAGACAGAAAATGCATATTCGAGTATCAATCAAACGGGAAGATGTTTCAGTCTGTTATATTCCATCCTCGATACCCTAACGTCTTAGTTGTTTCAGGTTTTCAGGTAAACACTTCCCTCCGCTTCTATTATGATCGTTGCGTCCCATCTATATCTCCGTTTAAGTAACTGTTACAGAGGTTACACTTAGACTCAGTCATATTTGAACCTATTAAAACAATAAAATTAAACGAGGTGCTTGCATAAATAGTAAGTAAATAATCCGTGGACAACTTATTGCAGTGCTTGGAATTGGTGATTCCTGAGACTGGGAAAAGACGTAATAAAGGAGGTGCCTCTGATGTATTAATTACTGGACTAGCAGCTACTACGGCGCAAAGTGGATTCAATATTGCATCAGCTAGCAGTGATTCTGTGGTGAAGATATGGAAATGAAGTTCTAGTTAATGGCTCTGTTATTTGGTGTAAATTTCTCTGCTACTTCAGTTTTTAAGATGATCTTTGTGTATATGTACACCTTGTCTTGTAAGCTAGTCACGAAGTGAAAGAAAAAGTTGTTGTTGATTGAGGCCAGTATAGATGTAATCAAATCAAACATGTCTTTGTTTTTCAATTGAAATGTTCATGAAATTATGATGTAATAATCAAATGCAAATGACTAATCTTTAAACAGAAGAAAAATTAAGGGTTTCTACTTTCTAATCATGATTTTCTATATTATAGTAGGATATCAGTGTTTTCATAAAGTAATGTTATGTTTGTTCATACCTTTAGTGAACTTTTGAATCAGCTGTTAAAGATCCTTCTGCAAATAAAGGACAAGAGTCTTAGATATAAAACGAATGAAGAAATCTACAGACCATAAGATTTGCAAAAGGAAACAATGTATAAGATTGATGCAAGTTGAGCAACTTCTTGAAGAAATTTATATATGATTTTGGACAAATATCGATAAGTCATTTTTGTGAGGGTATCATTATATTGGAAGAGCAGCATAATGGTCCGTATCTGTCAATTTTATTTCAATCCTGTAACAAACTATAGCATAGTTGTATTGATGACAGTCAATTATTCGCTATTTTTAGTGTCATTTTCATCACATTTTGGAGTTCACAAGGCAACTTAAGCAGCAAGAAAGCAGGAAAACTGAAGAAAATGCAAAGATTCAAAACATGTCACGATTTGTTAAAAACGTGCCACGATTCCACAAAACATAATGCATTGTTTCGACATTGAGGAAAACGTGTCACGATGGCTAAAACGTGACACGATTTGGTGAAACCCTAATTCAGTTTCTTGTTACACAAAGTAAAAAACGTGTCACGATTTACTTAAAACGTGACACGATTTAAGCGAATTTCTGTGCCTATTTAAGCTAAAGACTATTCTGAAAACATGTATCAATTCCTTTCTATTATGTCTCCTCTCTTGCTACCATTTTGTTCCTTAAAACAAAACCAACTCAAAAAAATGAACAAATTTGTGTATATGAATTAAAACTTTAGCGTTCTTTATGCTGTCAATAGAGGTAGTGGTGCCTAAACAACAAGGGGAGAATGAAAGGGGGAAGGGAAGACCAGGCCACCACTGTGATGAATATAGAGGGATGCTTTGACCATTCTTAGCTAATGCGTCTGCCACTTGATTCCCTTCTCGGTGAATATGGTTGCACTTACAACTTATCTGCTTAGCCAAATGCATACAATTAAGCCAACGCGTTTTGAGCTTCCAGGGAATCTGAATACTAGATGAGAACGCTTTGACCACAATTTCAGAATCACACTCATTCCAGATGTTGCGCCATTTTAACTCCAAAGACTTTTCTAGAGAATACATAGTTGCACAGAATTCGGCCTCTAAACAGGAGGCATGACCGATGTTTTGAGCAAACCGGCCAAGGAATTTAGCCTGCCAGTCACGAAAAACTCCCCCAATCGCTCCACAAGATGGATTGCCAAATGATGATCCATCAACATTGATTTTGATGATATCTTGCGCAGGAAGAATCCAACTTATAGAGGGCTCCCTACTGATTGCTACAACAGGAGGCTTAGGAGACAGACCAAACAACTGCATAATTCTGAATTCTGCTATCGCATTGCTGCTCTTAACCATCATAAGCTTGTAGCTCATTTTCACCTCAGCAATAAGATGGTGAATGACGCTGTCAATAGAGGTAGTGGTGCCCTGAAAAAGACGAGTGTTCCTTTCAATCCAAAGGAGCCACACTCCCTGCAGAATGGCAGCATTCAAGATATGCTGGATCAGTGAGTTCCCGCTCCCTTGACTGCTAGTCATCAAAGACAACCAGCTGGACAGATCAGAAGCGTATCTGAGCCTGAGCTGAGCCAACCCCACAGTTTCAAAGCAAAATATGTGAGAAGAAGACTCAGCTTGACTCCTGCAGAGACAGCAAACGGAGGATAAACTACAACCCCTTTTCCGTAGGAATCTTCCCATGAGCCCACCGCCGCAAAATAAAGGATCTAGAGGAGGGCACATACTTCTGCCAAACAGATTTACAACATAAGAGCCATGGGAAGGTGCCTTTCAAGTGAGCATAAGCTAGCTTACTTGATAAAATACCATCAGCAGAATTAGTCCAATTGAGAGATAATGAGGAGAAGAAGATTAACGAAGCTGAAACTGAAATCGGGTCAAAAGTTGTGAAGAATTTTGATTTGAACGAGCTTCCAAGTGATGATTTTGAAGACGAATCCAATTAGTGTCTCGTCTTGGTTATCTTTTTAATGATTTTGAATGATATTAAGATTTTTGTGTGGGATGAATACCCCTGATGTTATCAAATATCATCATGAATTATTGAGAAATTTGCTTACAAGATATATGTAAAGTTTAGATTATCAATTTTTACCTTTTACATTTGTCTTGGTCTTCTAATTTTGTTTGAGTGAAACTAACTAGGTTATTTGCACTAAATTAGTATTAGTATGAAAATAGGACAGTGTAAAAAAAAATTAGTATTACTATTTCAGCTTAAAGTTTTTGTGTTTGATTGTTATGCAACAAGTAAAAAACACATTGCATAAACAGAAATTAAATAGTATTTGTACAATTTATTTAAGTGCTTGGAATTGTTGATTCTTGAGAATGGAAATATGGAGATGAAGTTATTGTCTTTGTTCTTTAGGATTTGTTAGATGATCTTTGTGTATATATACTGTTGATTGTCTTGTAGCTAATCACATATTGAGAAGAAAAAAAATTACTGTTGATTAAGTCCAGTGCAATGTTCATGAAATTATAATGTAATCAAATGGAAATGTACTCATGTATAACTGACAGAAGAAAATGAAGGGCTTCTCATCATGCTTTTCTATATTAGTCTCAGTGTTTTGATAAAAAAATGTTATTTTGTTTGATCATACCTTGGACCAAAACCTTGGACCAAGGTAGTAAGAGTTTTCACATCTAACTTGAAACCTCGATTGAGATATTTTTCAACCTTGAGCAGATTGAATGCAAATGTTACATTTATTTTTGTTCCTTGAAATGTTGAGAATTATAAATGATAAGTCTCTTGAAAAGAAAGAGCTAGATTATTTTGTATGGAGAATAAGAAGGAGGTTTATGACAGAGAGAAGAGAGAGGGAGGAGTGTGAAAACATGGGGTGATAAAAGTTGGTTGGAAAAGAGAAATGTTGAAAAGTGAGAGTAAAAGCTGTTTGTGAGGACAAAGAGTCTAGAAACGTGTGTTGTACTAGCATGTGTTGTGTCAACTTTGTGGGTCTCAAGAGTAATGATGTCTATTTTTAATAGGATGAGACTAGAGTACACTATGGCAGTATACATCGGTCGCCTTTGGGTTACCATGGATGGATTTCTACCATCCGAACCGAACCGTGCCAAACCGGATCTGTAAGCCCGTCAAAACCCGTTTGGACCGACCCGCACGCCAACGGGCTATTTGGACCGGGCGGTTTGGGCCGGATAGCTGCTTTTTGTCCAGCCCTAACTCTAACAATGTTTAACTTAGCTACAAATGAAAAGGCTTATTGATAGTGTACGCCATAAGTTTGGGTACAGCCTTTGGCCACTAATCTTGTACTGATTTGTGGTACTTTTGCAAATTGGTTCGCACGAATTGTAATCCGTGAAAACCGAAGAACCAGTGAAATGAGACAAGTGAGTGAGGATCAAAGAAAGAGGAAGAAGATGTTGAGTAAAAGATAGAAGTAAAAGGAAAACATTAGATGGAGCAAATAAATTTTGCAAGAAAATCTCTCTGAAGTTTGGAGAAAAAAACTGTCTTGCAAAAAAACACCGATAAATAAAAAATAAAAAAAAACAAAATAAAAGGGAAATAAAAAAGAACTGTCTTGCAAAAAAACACCGATAAAAGTGAATATTAAAAATGGTTCTGGGAAGTGGGCACTAGTTTGTTGTAGATGACTACTGTAATCATTCTACTTTTATGCAGAGATAGAGTTGAGCACTTGGAGAAGACTTGTGTTGGATGTAAATATTTAGTGATTACTTACTTACTAATTTTAAGTTTTGTTTCAAAATTCTAGTAAAAAATAAATATTTTATTAAAAAGGTTTTGGTAGCTTACTTTACTTAATTAGGTAGTACTAGTACTATGAATCGACACGAACCGAAGTTCTATATAGCGAATTCTTCTCATGTCGCTTCCTGTAAACTCATACTTGTACGGCGTACCAATTGGAATTGTGAATTATATATGTGGCTATGCACTAAACAAACAAAAAAAAAAAATAAACTAATTAACCACACACTTAACACAGAGGTTACATACTTATAACCGCCACAGTATAAAACTGAAAAGAGTTTCTTGTTTGCATGACTCTGCATGGTCACTCACTATTGTCTTGCAGTACTTTCACTTTCTCTCCTTTCATTTTCTTCCATTAATCATCTTCTTCATATCTAAGTGCAATTTCCTTCAACATGGACCCAAAAAATCCCAAAGAAGAACTGTGAGTAGAGTACAATGTTGCATGCATGGATGTTCTTTCCTTTTTCTTGCATTGCTTTCTTTCATTTTCTTTCATAATATGAATCTTGTGTGTTCTTTGTAGTTTTCAAAACTTTTTGTGTGATTACTTCAACAAGAAGGGATTGTCAAACACTGCTGAGATTTTCAAAAATGAAGCTCATGTTTCTGGACATATTCCCCTTGGTATGCTTAATTTTGCACCCTTTTGCTAATTTTTCGCAAAAATCGTTTCTTCTTTGATGCTCCTTGCATTATACTATTCATCTGCCTTATAATATTGATAATTGAGCTTTTGAGTGATTCTATGTATTCTTTTCTTTATCTTATTATTATATGTTCTTTCTTTTTTAATTCGTTTCTGTAACTGATCATGATCAATTTTATTTAACTGTGCTTTCAGAATTTGATAAACAGCCAAATGGATTGTTGTGCGACTTCTGGAATTCAAACTATGGAACTTCCAGTCAGAGTCAGGTTATATATGATGGCTAAATGTTCAATGTTAATCAATGGTTCCTGGTTTCATTCATAGTGCAACACACTCATATATTACTCAATTTTCAGGCCCCAAAAGTTGAGTAATAAATGGACAATACCCCTCAAATAATTCGGGATAAATATTCTATTCAACACCATGCAAGTAAGTTTCTATTCTTTACATCTTTGGCATCACAAGTCTGTCATTTCATATACTTCACAAAATCCTTGTTAGTATCTTGCGAACTATATATTGCAACTCGTAACTTCAGTTATGAAATTGAGTTATTCAATGTTTATTTTTATTTCTTACACAAGGTTTTCTAAGCAATCAGAAGCTTTTGTCCTGCGATTTTTCATCTGATGGAAAGATTATAGCAAGTGGCGGGATTGGGGCAAGTGATGAGATTGGGGCGAAGGTGAATAATCAATGCGATAAATTTTCCACTTCCATTTGTCTACGCAATGTATTTAACCTTATATTGTGGTTTATATAGCCTTTCATTTGCTACGTGGAAAGTCGTGCTTCTGTTACTGCATTAGAGTCACATGCAGATACCATCTTAGAAGTTAGATTTCAACCAGGATCCACTATATTTGCAACATCTTCTTGTGATAGAACAGTAAAACTATGGGATGCAAAAAAAGTGAGTCTCTTTCTTTTCATATCCCTCTTCTGCATCAGTTCTTCCTTTGTAATTTGTGGTTTGATGTTTCATTATAAATATTTTTTATGTATAGCCTGAGAGAGCATTGTTCAATTTTGTTGGACATGATGGAATAGTAAGATCATTGGACTTCCACCCAACAGTAGAAATTATTTGCTCATCTGATAGCAATATAATTAAAGTATGGGATCTCAAACAGGGTGCCATGATTAAAGAATTTATGGTGAGTCTTACACTCATCTTTCACTATCCAAAACTGTCCAAAACTGTAAGTACAATGACTTGTATAAAAATGAATTGCAGGCAGGTGGAAGCCTAGTGACATTTCAGCCTGGATCTGGGAGGCATTTGGCAGTTGCTAATCAAAATGCTATCACCATACTTGATTTAAGGAATCCAGATTTTCAGATCAATCTTCAGGTGAGCTTCAAATATCGTATATAAGTTGTGAATCATGGCACTAGTATTACTTCACAATTCTGTCTGAAACTCTGAATCTCGTTCCCTATTAGGGACACACCAAAGACATCTATTCCATGTGTTGGGATATCACTGGGAAAATGATTGCCTCTGTCACTGAAGATGATGTACGTGTTTGGTCGGTTTTTAATTTGAAACAATGCATGTATAAGTATCCATCAAATGGGAACAGGTTTCAGTCCGTCATATTCCATCCTCGATACCCTAACGTCTTAGTTATTGGTGGTTTTCAGGTAAATACTTCCCTCTGATACTATAATGATCGTTGTGTCCCATCTATATCTCCGTTTAAGTAACTGTTACACTTAGACTCACTCATAGTTGGACCAAAAACAAGGTTTCTTTATTTGTTGGCTAATTAGGATTTCCATTATCCTTGATGAACCATCACTGGTATCTATTTATGAAGTTCATAAGAATATAGATTTCCAACTGGTTCCTTTGAAAAAAAGAAAACAAAAATCATGAGAATTTCAGCCTAAAGTTGTTCCCTTTGATGCTTATGTAACAAGTACAAAAGTTATTGCATAAATATTAAGTGAATAATCTGAGGACAACTTATTGCAGTGCTTGGAATGGTTGATTTTTGAAACCGGGCAAAGATTTAATAAAGGAAGTGCCTCTGATGTATCAATTACTGGACTAGCAGCTTCTACGGTGCAAAATGAATTCCATATTGCATCAGCTAGCGATGATTCTATGGTGAAGCTATGGAAATGAAGTTTTAGTTAATGTCTCTGTGCTATGGTGTAAATTCCTCCCCTACTTCAGTTTTTAAGATTTGTTAGATAATCTATGTGCTATGGTGTACAACTTGTCTTGTAGCTAGTCACGTAGTGAGAAGAATTTTGCTGTTGATTGAGGCCAGTATAGACGTAATCAAATAAAACATGTCTTTGTTTCTCGATGGAAATTTTCATGAAATTACGATGAAATAATCAAATGGAAATGTACTGCATGTATAAGTAACAAAAGAAAGATTAAGGGCTTCTCATCGTGTTTTCTTATATTATAGGAGGACGGTGTTTCAATAAGTAATGTTATGTTTGATCATACCTTCCATAAACATTTAGCAGGTTAAGATCCTTCTGTGAATAAAGGTCACCAGTCATAGGTATAAAAACAAATGAAGAAATCTGCATACCATATTAGATTTCCAAAAGGAAACAAGTTTTTATAAGATTGATGCATGTTGAACAACTTTTTGAAGAAATTGACATGATTTCAGACAAATTTAAATGAAAATGAATTACTGTTTTCACTTTCAATAGTTTTACCTACTAGGATGAACCATTTTGTGAGGATATCATTACATTGGAAAAGCAGCATAATGGTCGGTCCATATATGTTGGTTAGTTCGCATTCCAATTTTATATGAATCCTACAACAAACTATAACATAGTCTTAATACTGAATTGAATCAATTCCTTTCGGTTATGTCTCCTCTCTTGGCTCTTGTTGTCATTTTGCTCATTAAAACATAACTGACTCTTAAAATACAAAAATAAATCAAATACAAAAATAACGTAAATGAATGAAATTTTAACAATGTTCTTCATCTCTCCTCAAGAATGTGTTATGCCAGAATCCAATTGCAGTCTTATTTCATAAGCTCAGCTTGCACAACCAACTGAGTCACATCCATTATTTTTTTCTTATAGCAAACAACTGCAAACAAAACTCCAATGTTAGGAGAAGCATTATTCAGAATACAAATTATTTTGCTTATATCTAAGTAAATGGTGTTCCTCTCTTTGCTAATAGGTTGACACAAGAATTGTTTTTCTCTAAATGTGTGATGAATATCAAAACTCCAATCTCAAATATACATGAAATGTCAAGCTAAAGTACCTATAAAAATGTAAATTAATATAAAATCCAAATTTAACAAATAAGTCAAGATCATTAATGCATGATTCATTTTCAGTCCCGTCTAGTTCCACGAATAAAATATACACTAAATTATGTATGATGTGAATGAGTGCATAACGCATACGAGAAAAAAACTACCAATGTGCAGGAATTTGAGATGTCTAAACTTGGAGCCCTATCCTACTTTCTAGGAATGGAGTTTGTAAATGACAAAAGAAGGAGTGCAAGTGCATCAAAGAAAATATGCAAGAGATGTACTGAAGAGGTTCAATAGTGATGAAAATAGTTGAATCATTGAAAATAGTTGAAAATAGATGAAAATATGGAGTAGGACTGATCAGTAGGTTCATGGAGACTGGAGATGCCTGTAACATCACATTTAGTATGCTAGGAATCAAAACAACCAGAAACAAGAGGTGTATGGATAATATGATTCAGATTGGAGTGGTGACAAATGTGATAGAAAGAGTATTGCAACATATGTGTTCATGCATGGAAATGCACCAGTCTCATGGTGTTCAAATAAAGAGGTAGTATAGTGGCTTTATCATCTTGTGAAATTGAGTATATTTCATGACAGAATTGCAAGTGGCAGACTAGCTGACAAAGCCATTGAAGAGTAGCACTTTTGAACTAGTTTGAAATAAGGTGTATTGGTCATTGCATTTCAAATTAGCCTATTAGACATTAGTTATTGTGATTATTAGTGTAACTTGTGTGGTAAGAAACAAGTTACTGGAGTCTTAAATGTAACATGTATAAAATGTGTTGGCAGACTTAGCACAAACATCACACCTATCAGAAGCAGACATATTAGGAACAGATCAATTTGGTTCCTTTTTCTTATGCAACTTTGAAT
>Ga0209282_1002156_pt1 | contig 11242 bp, 6 predicted proteins | sample Mtrugardesep15_FD_187529 | JGI IMG/M metagenome (GOLD analysis project Ga0209282, IMG submission 187529) | Root nodule microbial communities of legume samples collected from California, USA - M. trunc garden sep15 (SPAdes) (version 2) | ecosystem: Host-associated > Plants > Roots > Nodule...
AAGCCTGACATAAACGTAAGAACCCCGTACAAATCTTGTATCTTAGCAATTTACTCATGGGGTCGTATCTATCTTTCTATGGATCACCACAAAAGAGCATTGAGACCTCCAAATTATGAGGGCAAAAAGTTTCATAAAAAGATGATAATTCTAACTAACATTGCAGTAGCCAGTAGGAGGGACAGACCTATTGCTTCAGGGTGTTCACGTTCAACATTTTGGTGTTGAGAAATTGCACTTTCCATTTCCAAATCACCATTCATCATCACTAGGTATTCTACTATTTTCGGTTCTAGAACTGATTTAATTTATTAATTTATTTTAGCATTCATTTATGGTTAAATATGTTATATATATATATATTTCAATTTTATTGTTTTATTGTCTTTAAAAACTTTCTACAATTTTTTTTGAAAGAAATTCTTATAATATTCTAAACCTTCATGCAAAAATTCCGTCAAAATTTTGAATGAAACACATTAGTTGACTTAAAAACATGAACCATCAATTGTGTTTCAAAACATTTAAAAAACTAAACACCTAAGAAAATTTCTAGTAGTGAAAAAAAATTAAAATATTTATAAGAAGGGGAAATATATTTAAACCTTCATATTATGAGTATGACCGATTTGGTTTGATTTACATTACAACAATAATTCAAATATTAGTACTATGAATTGCCTTTTATCTATAAATATATATTGAATGAAAATGTTAGCTAGAAGTTGTGACTTGTTTATTTCCTTACGGTCCATTTTTTTTTATAGATATATCATATCTTAAACAAATAATTTCTTTCAAAAAAAAAATCTTAAACAAATAATAGACATATGATTTGATCTTTTCTTGTACACAGAAAGAAAAAAAATGCGTCGTGCTTTATTGGGTTACCTTCATCCACTCATGTGGAGCTCGATTTCTCCCTCATCTTAACCAACTAAGGAATGACTGGTTTCCTCACCAGATATCTTTGAGCCACAACTGTAACACCCCTTTGTGTTTTGAGTCATGTGTGCAATTTAATAGAAGCTTGAACATCAATATTGAAATGGAAACAATAGTCACAAGAAAATAAGAGTTTGAATCGTGATCTTTTTAAATATGAATATGCATTTGATTAGAAACCTTTCTCAAGATGAACTTGAATTAAATAGTTAGTTCTTGAACATTCTCATGTTGAGAATGTTCTAAATTTCTAATGCATTTAACAAGTAATAGCAGTAATTCAAGTGTTATTAATGTAGTAGTAAGACTAGTGTGTGGTTCAACAAAAAAAACAAAATACTAGTGTGTGGTTATTAGTTATAATTGAATGCAAAGTAAAAGAGTATGAGTAGAGACATCAACTCAAAAAAATATTCTAGTTCGGGTTAGTCCTTACAATTATGAGATTTTCATTATAACGCTTAGAGAACCTTCTCTAATCTTCACTTTTTCTTTAGATCACTAGTGATCTTGCAACTTATCTTCTCTTAATTTCAACAAGCTTACGACTTGTACTCTCTTAACCTTACTACGTTTACAAATTGTATTTTCTTAGCTTCATATGGCTTAAATAAATGATCACTCAATCTAACTTTAAATATGATGGTGTTTTGGATCTAAAAGGTAACTCAACCAGAAATTTAGGCATCGTAACGGGGCAGTGTGGAGGCGGGTTTAAACATTACAGGCCCCGCCCCCAACCCTAAACCCTTTCAGCGGGTAACAATTGAACACCCACCCCACCCCCAATGAGTTTCATTTAAATTCTGCTTGAACTTCTCAATATTTATGGGTTCTTGAGTTTTTGGCTTTTATCTTTTGTGCAATACTTTTATACTATTTATCAATTATATTTTTTGAGAAACATTGTGATGTTTTTGAACATTTTGAACCTTATGAAGGTTGTTGCTTGTTTCAGATGACTTGTAATATATAGGCGAAAGACCATTTATTTTGACAAAGAGGACGATTCTTTCTTTAAAGTGTAAAAGATTATTCATTTTTATTTATTTCATCATTTTTTGTTGATCCATGAAACAATCATTTAATATTTCTGGAAATATTATTGATTCATGTTCGTGATCATTATGATTTCTATTCATATTAACATTATGAATCATCTTCATATAAATATTTTAAACTTCTTATCTTGAGAAGCTTTGCAAGTATGGCACTTTGAGTAAGTTCTAAGAATCTTAATAACATGTATGTGTATTTATTTTTATCTTGTATTGTTGTAGTGAATCTTTAAATCATATAACACAAAAATATTCCATGTGAGTTTTTCCATAAAACTTCAAGCACATCCTTATGTAACTTGTTATACAAATTCTTCCATCACGATTCTTCAACTATGAACCTTCGTAGAGCCTATGATATTACTGTTGTAACTAGAATACATTTTACTTTTAACTTGATCGCATATGTGATTCATGTCATGTTAACAAAAACTCAAGTGCAAACATCAATATATCATCATTCATAAAACTTATCTTTTTTTCCATGAGGTTTATTATCATTATAACATTTATCAAAAAGATCTTTGTATCGATAAGATCTTGTTTTTTTTATGATGTTATAAGTTATTTGATGATTTTTTTGTTGCACTTTTTATGATATCAAATTTCACTATCAAATTGGTCCCTATCAAACTTCACCATAAAGTTGGTCTTGTACACATGGGAGGTGATGCAGATATACACATTATTGTTTAACAGTGCAAGCAGCATGCATAATGTCTAAAATTAATGGAGGGACTTATTTGCTATATATTTTGAATAATTCAGGGACGCACCAGCCTATTCACCCAGTTAAGAATGGTGTTGATGATTTATTTTACATGTATTTTTACTTTGTAAATATTTTTCAACAATGATGTATTTTTCAAGGACGCAACCTTTGAAATTTACTTTATGTACTTTTCAACAATAATAAATCATTAATTTCCTATAACATACACTCAAACAAAAAGCAAGTGTATGCTGGAAGCAAGGAGAGGGTGCAACTCACTCAAACACGAACGAAAACTAACCTTAAATCTGAATCATCACTTATAACACACAACACATTACATGCTAGGTGCAAAAGAAAAGTAAAAAAAACATAAAAAACTTGCTAATCAAGTTTTATGAGAAGAAATCACATGTTAAAAATATATTAAATCAAAATAAAAAATTAAATTCAAACAATTAGAAATATTTTGATGAGAGACTCCAACGTCCATCAAAATATTTCTAACCTTTGATCCTAATTTCTTTTATTGTTGTTTAATACATTTTTAACTAGGTGATATCTTCTCGCAAAATTGATAAACAAGTTCATCTATGATTTTTTAAAATTTCTTTTAACCATAGCATATAATATGATGTGTGTTATAAACAACGATCAAGAATATTGGTTAGTTTTGGTTTAGTAAACGTGTTTGAGTGTGTTTATGTATGTCACCTCCTCCCTTTGCTGCCACCATGTATTCGCTTTTTGTTTAATATATATAGTAAATTTAAAAGGTTGATAAGCTCCTCAAAAATAATAATTTGATAAGCTCAACTATTAGCACCATTCTTAGCTAGTAGTAACTAAATTTTAATTTATTATTTTCGGAACAAGACTAAACTAGCAGTGACTAAATTATAATTATTTAACACTAAGGTCAATTAAAAGAAGGATGCAAACTAACTAACTAAAATGAAAATGATGCTCCTCTCAAAAACAAAAACAAAAATAAAAAAAATGCTAGATATTACTAGTATTACTCACAAAAACAAAGGAATACTTGTGATCGGTTCCTTACAGTTTTCTATATGTTGCAAAATAAAATTTTTGGTTGCAAGAAAATAACATGTTTTCATCGAAGTTTATTAAGTGGGTTTAAAATTGGAAAAATCTTTTGAGAAAATGGTCATTAAAATCAAATTTTGAGTTTGAAAGTCGATTTTACGTAGGGAATATTAACACCTTACAACGCCCGTTGCAAACAATCACCTTTATTTAATTGTGTAAAATTTATTTATGTTAACAATAAAATATTTACATCCGGTTTAGGTTAAGAGTTGTACAATGATCAAACTAAAAGATGATTTAGAATGGCGACCTCATACAACCTGATTTTTTTATTTTTTTTTGCTTTCTTTTAACAAACTTTTGTATTTGAAAGATTTAATTTACAATAAAGAAAAGAACTCTCAAACACAATTTTTTTTAAAGATTTGGTTGAGAGGAACTAGAAAGCCCAATTTCGTTACCCACACTCCTTCAAATCCAATTAACTCAAGAACAAGAAAAGCATGATAATAATAATAATAAAACAATAAGAAAAGTCTATATTTTTTTGTTGGGATGAAGTGGTTTGTTGGTGATTATATTTTGTGAGGTTAATTAATGCATGGTGGTTATGAAAATATGATGGAAGTAGAAGCTAAGGATAATGGTGGTGGGTGGAATGGTGAAGAAGGTTTGTTACTACCATTCTCTTCTACATTTTTTGTTCTCTCTTTTTCTTCCTCCCTCTTGTGCTTGATTTTTCTTCGTGATTTATAGACTCTAACGATCAATCTTTATGTTCTAGTTTTTTGTGGTTTTGCTGAAAAAAAAGGGGTTGAGAGATATAAAAGGAAATAAGAGGTTAATCCTTTTTGATTAAGTGTAAACTTGGAGAAGATTAAGTTTTATTTGGAAAAAGTAGAAAAACAAAAGTGTAGTGGCTGATGCAAACATGAGAAGAAAAAAAAACAGCAACCGTAGAAAAGAGAAGTTGGCATTACACTCAAAGTGTAGTTGCTTTGCCTTGCTTTTCATATTACGTAAAAAATTACTTAGGGTAAAGATAAACAACTTGCAACATCAAACCTTTCAAAAAAAAAAAAAAAACTTGCAACATCAAAGGATAAAGGTCGATTTTACCATGGATTAAAAATGGCAAGGAGTTCACCACCCATTTTTGCTCTTTTTTTCTCTTGAAATTTTACCATTAATTTCTCATCGTTTGTGTTTTGATATTTGTAAGTTTAAATTTATTTTTAACTAATAATTGAAATCAGAAAATATTTTTGAATTTTTAGGTTTTACGATAAACTTAAAAATAATGACTAACATAATAAAATTTAACATATTATTACCTATTTTATTTGAACTTTTTTTACCCAAACAAGATCAGAGTATTACAAATTTACAATGTTAAAAGGTTTTTAGTAAATTTTATAAAGAGGCCTTTTAAAACAAATAAAAAAAATCAACACACTGCTTGCAAAAATTGTAAAAAGATAATCAAATTTTACCAAGTTTAAGGTTTGAACCTAAAAACTACGGAGATCTGAGGCTTTCGTCTTAATATTATATATTTATAAGTAAATTGAATTTTTTAAAATCAATTATAATGAAATGTTAGCGAGGCTATCAGAGAATATTATAGGAAAAATCATACTTTGCTAGCTAGCTAATCATATGTATATATGATCAAAATTTCTATATATAAGATCATCATATAGAGGTGACCATATAGAGTTGAGAAACCTACAACTCAGTTGAAGTTAAGGGCTAAGTACATGCGAATATACACTTAATGTAAACTTTATAAAACTCAATTATTATTTTTGTAAAAAAAAATCCTTTTTCCATTTATTGTAATTCCATTTTATATGGAAATGACCAAACAGCTTTATTAGCTAACTATTATAACCTCTTGAAAATGCTCCTAAAACAGGGTAGTGAATGATTATGTCTAGCTAAAGATCGAACACCATCTTGCTTGGATTTGGTGAGGACATTAAAATTCTTTTTCAGAATGGCATCAAAATCTCAATGATAAACCAATTGACATATAACTTTGCTTATAAAAGTCCCAACATAGATTTTGTATTAGCTATGATTTCCATTTGCTTTCTTTGCCATGTCGATATCAGAATATTGGTACTATATCTTACTATCACAGTCATTATCGAATAAAACTCATGGTTATGAGCTTTACAGGCTTCTAGCTATTAATTAATTAAAACATATGTAGCTCCATGTGGAGACATATACAGCTCAAAGTTTTCAACTATTTTTTTGTTAGAGTTTTCATTATCGTTTAATAATGATTAGTCTTCATCAGAGAATTTATGAGACGTACAATATAGATGCTCTCTTTCAAATTGAATTTTATTCATACACAATATTCGGAAATCAAATTATGACCGCTTGCTTAATTAAAGGGCCCTAGTCACTCTATGGATCGGTATGTTTTTAACCATGAAAATTGATCTTCTCCTGACAAAAAACGTTCACTCCCATACAAACTGACCAAAATACACCCTACGTGAATTGATTCACGTTCAGTAAAAAAAGAACAAAAAAACAACTCACGTTTAGTGAGTTGGACTATAACCTACATGAGTTAGCTTACGTTGAGTTATAACCTTCATGAATTAACTCATGTGAGATGTACCAATGTGCGAAGGTGATTTAAGTCACGTTGAATTTAACACATGCGTCACGTGAGAGATATTTTCGAAAGTTCAGTTGAAAGTGAACAAAACTTGATGGGAAAAGAACAATTTCTTCAACTATTTACAATGTTCAATCACATCCAACTGATAAAAATTTTTTATGGGTACATAAAATTAAAACTTCTATCAATGTCTTTGTTTACTTGTTCGATTGAAATTTCACTAAGTTAATCACCAAATCAAATCTTAGGCATTATTAAGTTTTGTCAAAACTCACATGCTAGTTTCAATGGAATATGTGGAAAATAGGATGGTCCATTAACTAAATTCCAAAAATAATATCATGAATATTATTAGATTCTCGCAGTAACTTGTATTTGCATCCAAGAATATGTGCAGCTGTAAGTTCTGTTTACAGTAGTGAATTAACTTAGGCATGAGCTGGATTAGGTCATAGGTTTAACATAATTTCAACCTTCTAATGGACCTCTTCTAAAAATAAAATAAAAACTTCCAATGTGAACACAAGAAACTCTTTTGATCAATTCTTCTAAATAAACAAGCAAATGTCTATCTTCCTCTTCCCCATTAAAATATAATGAATGCATGATGTGAAGTGGCTATTAAAAAAAAAATCAATAGGACCACTCACAATAAGCATATCTCTTTTAGGGACACTTTTCAATAATCTATCTCGAAAATTACTTCTAAGTTTATTCCATGTTTTGAGAACATAAATGTATAATTTAGTAGATTCTCAAGGTTGTTCATCAATGAAATTGGGTAATCAAAATATATAAAATGTTCATTTTTTTATACTACTAAGCAACATCACAAAAATTTGATCTCCTGAAAAAAGGGACCTTAGGCTATCACCCATGGATTATTCTTGTAAATGGTTGCTATTCCAAATATAAATTTCTCACACACACTTACAAAATCTTTATTTGACCTTTTATTTGTTTAACTATTTTAAAAACAATTAAAAAAAATTAATTTATACATTTTGCTATTTGTTTTTTCATTAGTATGTCTAAGACATGTATATGACCAAGAAATACTCGTTCATCACCCATCTCAACCATGCTCACCTCACCTATCCTCAAATGCATTAGAAAATCATCTTAGATTGTGGACGAAGTTAAGTTTTACTGTGTTGGTTGTCAATTGTCACTCACATCACTTTCATCCAGCATACACGTGCAACACACATCCATATAGAGATTACACATAGGAATGACAATGGCACACATATACATAAAAACTTCTTGGTGATATTTTGTTTTTGTGACTTTGACTATTTAATGTATTTTAGTTAAGGAATTGGATTCTCTCCTACCATCTATCTCATGTTGATAGTGCTGCATTATCAGGTTGAAAAGAAAAGGAGATACATGTTCCAACCGTATACCCATGTAGATATTAATGGATATTGAGATATCTACAGTTATTTGCGTACATGTATAATTTTTCTTCTTTCTGAAAGATCATATACATAGGTATCATGTTAAAAAAACACACATTTACATAAAAATTAAAATTGTTGTTGTAATTATGCGGAACACAAAATAATATTAACATTATATAAAATAATAATATTAACATATTAAAATATTAGTCTCAATTCATCCTATTTCATCTGATCCATCCAGGATGTGATGGGGTTGCGAAAGATGAACTTTATAGTTCAGATTCATTCTTGAACAAAAATTGACTTTTTGGGATTTTCATATATTCCATGATCGGAATAGGGCAGGATAGTCCTACATTACCCCTTCATAAATTTGGAGTAATTTACTCCTAATGATAAATATGATTCATTTTTGAAATGAAGGAGATGTAAATCACATGTTGAATAAAGGAGGTGAAGAAACTTAATGTTTTTTAGATGAAAATGATAATTAATTGTAAAATATGATTAATGTTTTTGAGTGAAGAAACTTAATATTACCCTTAATGAATGGGGTAAATTACCCCTAATAACAAATATAATTCGATTATGAAACAAATGAGATGAAGATCACATGTTAAATGAAGAAGATGAAGAAGTTTGATGTTCTTAAGATGAAAATGATAACTGATTTTAAAAATAAAGATGAAGAAAATACAATTTTTCTTTAAAAGGGGTAAATTACCTCAAGAAAAAACCAAAATATTAATATAATGCACTCCCACTTTAACAATAAAATTACTAATCAAACAATAAAACTAAATTAAAAATTAAGATTTCTTGCTATATTAGTTGTTTTTCATTCATCCAAGTTTGAATTCAAAAACTTCTAACCCCTTATCCCTTACGATTTGAGTTAAGGGATAAAATGTTTGAAGTCCTGGGGTTAAACTCGGACGAAAGAGAAAAAAAACTAATATAACAATTAACTATAACATTTGCCATTCAATATAATTTTTTTTTTTAGGGTTTCTTTCATGTTAAGTGGTTCAGGACAAGTACTGTACCACAAAAGGAATGGTGCATTTGTAAATATTTAGACGATCAATTCAGTCAAAGATTGTGAGTGCAAGGTTTTGGGGGTTATAAATTGTGTACCTAAACTTTGGCTATTCATTATCGTTTATAAGAGGAGGAATAGAGTTTCTAGGATGAAAGTCCTAATTGAACATCTGTCTTAGATGACAATTGTGAACTGGGCAAAATATGGTATTCATCACACGATCGTGATTTGATCCCTACACCTTCTTGGGTGTGCTTCTAGGACATGTCCATGTTGGGTTGATACACTAGAAGATCGACCTGTTCTAGTGTGATATTTGACTTTGGTGAGTCCAAATTAGAATGTGAGGATTTCAATGGTCTTTCATGTCACATGAGCGATCCTTTCTTATACCTTTACATCTGAACGGCTGAAACACATCATAAAAAGCTCCAAAACACGTTAAAACATCTCAAATTTTAAAATTCGAATATGACCAACGAAAACTCATAAGATGGGAAAACAATAGCCTTGCATATATTCAGTATTCACCTCATCTTTCTCTAGAGTTTGAAAAGCATACGAGTCTTGACAATTTCAGATTAATTTTATTGTCTTCTTTTATGAATGATTATTGAAAGGATTATCCAAACAAGCTTTTAATTGATTAATATATGGTGTGACTCGATCCTAATTTGTCATCATGGTTTCTTGAAGAATCTGTTACGAGATTACCCATCAACTAATAAAAAACATATGATTTGTTTCTTCGAACTATTGGTTAGATTGGGTCAAGATTCTCGGCATCAATCAAATGACATACCATGAAATATTCCAAGACAAAGAATCCTGCTCTTTACCCAAATGATTTTGCTCATTCTCAAGTGAAATTCCATTTTTACCCTTACGCAAGTTAACTCACGCTAGTTATAAGAGTAGCGTGACGTAAGTCACGCAGCGTGAGTTAAGTCATGCTACGTTACTTAAGTCTTTTATCAGCACAACAAAAACACAGAACTCTCATTTTCCAACTTTTCAAAAAACAAAAATTTCACCCCCAAATCCGAATTTCACCATTCTTGCGCCATTCAAACCAAATTTCGTCCACAACATCAAGTAAGTGATTATTATCCTAATTCTTTGCATTAATTTGGTTTAAATTTTCGAATTTTTGTAGAAATTGAACATTTTTAGGGTTTTTAAAATTTTGCTTGCATGTTAGTTTTGATGATTGTTAGTGACGAATTAACTTAGGAATTGTTGTTTAGATGTTGTTTAGGGTACAATGTGGTAGGTTATGGTTTAGAAATTGTCAGATTACATAGTTGTTTGAAAATTGCACACTACGTGTTCGGTCAAATGTCTCTATGAATTTTATTTTGTTGTTTTGGATTGTTAATGATGTAATTAGTTAGAATTATGTTTGTTAATGTTTATTATAGTTAATTTGACTGCAATGTGAGCAGCAGCATGCAGAGGCTGTCATAGAGGATGAGGATGAAGGCTTTCTAGGGGGCCTTACGAGTTGTCACTTTTACCAGACTTCGGTAAACACGTGGCATTCAAGTTTTAGAACGATAAAACAGTAAGTATAATGATATTTTACTATTTTGTCATGTTAACTCACGTAGAATATGTTATGTTTATTTAATTTAAGTATAATTACGTAGAATACGTTATGTTTGTTTAAGTATAATTGATTTGTTTTTTACGTAGAATATTTATAGTTTATTTTTATGTCAAGCAAGTTTACTTTACGTAGAATATGTTATGTTTATTTAATTTAAGTATAATTACGTACAATATTTTATGTTTATTTAAGTATAATTGATTTATTTTTTACGTAGAATATTTATAGTTTATTATTTCATGTTTATTTTACTATTTTTATTTTTTTTGTATTTCAGTTGCAAGCGAATTGCAAGATGTCTGACGTCTTGCATGGGAGGAAACTTAAGCTTTCTGCCTTGACCGTTCCGTATCCGGTAGAAGATTACCCTTGGTTCTAGGAACCGGTGGATAGATCCGGGCTAAGGCCCGTACTTCTGACTGGGTATGACAATATCTCCCACGGGTTAGTGTGTGCCATGACTGAGAGATGACATCATGAGACCAGCAGCTTCCATCTGCCTGTTGGAGAGATGACCATCACACTAGATGATGTGGCTTCTCTTCTAGACATTCCCGTCGCTGGACGGCTCATTCAGGAGGATGAGTTAGATCATGACCATGGTGTAGAGCTGATGGTGAATCACCTTTTGTTTTCGGTGGAGGAAGCGGTGGGGCAGGCGAGTGATAATTCAGGAGCCTTTGTGACTTACACGGCCCTGAAACACCGTTATGAGCACCTGTTGAATAGGTGTAACCAATTGGTGGGGGAGGAGGGTTTATCAAAGGAGGAGG
>Ga0209282_1002158_pt1 | contig 11240 bp, 6 predicted proteins | sample Mtrugardesep15_FD_187529 | JGI IMG/M metagenome (GOLD analysis project Ga0209282, IMG submission 187529) | Root nodule microbial communities of legume samples collected from California, USA - M. trunc garden sep15 (SPAdes) (version 2) | ecosystem: Host-associated > Plants > Roots > Nodule...
TTATTGCTACTATACTTAAGTTTCTAGGATTGTACCCAGAAAAAATGTTTCTAGGATATTTTGTATACCATCTTTCTAGAAAGGAAAAAAATAACCCAAAACAAAAAAAGTTTCTAGATATATATTTGGATTTTGCCTGTCTCACTATTAAAATTGTTCTTTACCAGCCAAAAATACACGGATGCTTCTTTCCTAAATGTCGTTTGTTAAATGATTTCGGTGACAGTTAAATGTCGTTGCTGGTAACTTTTAGTATTAGGCCTAGACTTTTCTACCTCACATTTCATTCACCATTTTCTTTCCCTTTTCCATATTGTTCTGGACCAACTAGATCGCCCAATCCCATCAAGACACGTGAATCAATCCTACGAAACAGAGCATAACGCCTTGAGGCAACACACGAGTTATGGTGTGGACCACTGCGTTGGAATACACCATAGCCTTTCTTGCGCCGTCCCCGTGTCCTCCAATGGCTCCTTGATGAGGCGCCACATTTCATGAAAGCTATTAGCGCCACCTTCGTCTATATAAGGGTGATTCTACCCCTTCCTCAAGGACAACTCATTCATTCACACATACTGTGATATTCAATAATATTCTTCTCAACGACAGGGGCGTTGAACCTCATCACCATCGTGCTGGAACACCGCACGGCGCACGCTACCGTTGCCTTTATCTTATCACCATCAAACATATCACATACAAAAACCTTCGAGTACGATTTTTTTGGTGCAAAATCTTGGTCTCAATCATTGGAGAACGATTTCTAAAAGGTTTCTACTTTCTACACTCATTTGGCATCAATAAACATGTAATGAATCTTTTAACCCGTTACTGATATATTTTGCTAGGATGTTTTCGTTTCTAACAGGCTACACGAAATGGATTTAATTTCACCATATTTTATATACATATATGTTTCTAGTTAATCTAGTCATTTTATCATATATTTCATTTCGATTCTGAAATGAATATTTCTCCCCAAACCCAAATATGAAGAAAGTAACCATCTATACGTTATATGGCCGATTTAAAAGAAATTCACATGCAGCCATCAATAAACATATGGCCATCGATGTCAAAGAACAAATATGAATTCATGGATTCTTAGCATAAATGTTTAATAAATCTCGTAATTTCTGGATGAAAAAAAAATAGAATATATATATCCAAATTGCTCAAATAACATCCATAGAGATTTGAAGAAATTAACCGTCAACTATAAGATCCAATGTAAAGTTTATTACGCAAACTGGATGAATTAATATAAAGGCATCGATGGATTAGAGAAACAAATAGACATCGATAAACAATTAGGCATTGATATCACAAAACAAACAGGCTTTATAAGACAAATGGACGTCGATAAAAAAAAACACAGCCATCGCAGATGTATATATCAAGCCACCCAACAAATAAAATCTCAACCTAAACATGGAATAAAATATGTTTATAATCCAAATAGATCAAACATGAAGTCACTCCGATACCATTTGTTGAAAATTTAGGTCTAAATAAAAATAAACTTCATAAAATATGTTTAATAATTATGAATTAATAGCGAAAGCAAACAAAACAAAACAATAAACAGATCGACTTTACAACATGTTTGATTTATCAAGATATTAAGAATTGGGAATTAGGAATACTTGGATGAATTAACCTCTCTCAAAAGCCACGGTTAAAAACAATGAGAAGATGATCCAAAATACATAAGAAAAGTTAGCCGTGGCGGCTGATTTGGTTCACATACTAAGTTAGGGGTGGCTAATTGGGTTCACCGGTACCTTTATTTCCTTTATTTCTTAAAGGCACATATTAAGCAACCTAAAATAGAAATATTCTCTTAAATTTTGTGCATTCATTTAATTAAAAGTAAAAAAATTAAATTCAAATGCATTTATTACAACAAATTATTTTCATTTTGACTCATTAACTTGTGCGTTAAGGACACAGGTTAGCATTTCCCTTAGTACATTAACTTGTACAACCCTTGTTGTTCTCAAACTCTGCTGGTTTAGGTTATTTATGGAAGCTAATTCTCATTATAATTTTCCCTCACTCAAAACATTGCATTTGAAAGACATTTACCTTCATCATCAACATGAATTTATGTTTCTTCTGGATGGTTGTCCAGTTCTTGAAGATCTTCAACTATCTAATATACGCTTTGACCCTTCCACCCGTTTCTCTTCTTTTTATCATAAACAACACTAAACGGCTCAATTTTAACAAGGTTGAACATAGCAGAGATTAATGACGATGGTTGTTATTTGATGGTGAAATCATTTTCAAATGTGGAGTTTCTACGCATACAACTATGTAAGGTTTTTTTTTTTTTTGGTTACAAAGCTAAGAAAGGAGAAAACAAAAAAAGAAACAACAAAAAGGGAAAAACTGAAGCTAACGCCTTAAGAAAAGCATCCCTAATTCATCCGACTGCAGCAAAGGAAGCAGGCCCTCTGGAGGGGAGGAGTGAATTTCCAAATCAACATCATTCGATGCTCCTAGCTTGGCCATGAAATCGGCGCACTGGTCACCTTCTCTTAGCGAATGTTGGAGAGAATAGTTCCTTGAAATAATAATATCTTTGATGTTCTGAATGAGCACTGCATAGACATGATAATGATTTGAATCTTCGTTTATGAGGTTTACGATAACAAGGGAATCTGTGTAGCATGCCAAAACCTCATGATTCATGTTGATTGCTAAAAGGAGCCCTTGATAGAGAGCTGTGAGTTCAACATACAATATGTCATGAGAGTGGTTAATATGTCCTGAGAAGCCAGATATGAAGCTGCTGGTTTGGGTCCAAAAAGTTCCGCCAAATCCTGTTCGAATGGGGTCTCCATTACAACTGCCATCAACATTCAAAATTGTACACTGGTGATTGTTGTTGTTCCATCGAGTGAATCGGTCCGGTTGAGAAACTCGAGCTGAGATGATGAAGGTTGTTTTGATGGATTCTGCCAAGCTATAAATATTACTGCACAACTTAGTTAGAGACAACGTTTCATTACCTAGACACATTAGATTACAGTGTCTCCAAATCCACCACAATCCCGACAGAAATAGGATAGATTGAGAGGAATTTGCACCCTCCTTTAACCAAACCTGCGCCGACGTGGAAGAGAAGAAATGTTGGGAGGAAAAACCAATTTTTTGCCATATAACCATAGAAAATCGACAATCCCAAATGCAATGGAAAAAGGTTTCATCTTGGTCACCGCATCTAGTGCACGAAGGCGAAGATACCATATTCATGTGGTTTAGCAAAGTTAAAGTGGGAACAGCGTCATGACATGCTAACCAAACCAAAAATTTGATTTTTTCCGGGACTTTCAATCTCCAAATCCAGCTCCAAGAGACACTTTGATGATTGGCAGCAACATGATGAAAGAGTAACCAGCTATATCCACTTTTGGCTGAGTATATACCATTTTTGTTATGTGGCAAAATGAAAACATCCGTAATGCAAGGTTTGATGATGCATGCCAATAAAAAAAGAATAATGTGATAAAATTCTATTTTTAATTTTCCAAAATTTTATCCTATTTTTTCAATACTGTTTTTTTTTTAAAATAATGTAGGGATATTGTCCACCTAATGACTTACCTACATTCCATAATTTGACTCATCTGGTGCTCAACTATAATTGTGATATAATTGTACAAGTGCTCCACCATTGCCCTAAGCTTCAAAAGCTGGACTTTTATGAGGTATGTGTGTTCAATATAAGAATCGTATTTGATTTATCTTTTCTTCACTTATCATGCATTTATCATGTACTCCGATTCAAAATGAGTGTCATTTAAGGTTTTTACATGCATGTCGAGAAATGTAATGATGATGTCAAAAGACATGTCAATTTTAGTTAACTAACCTTATTTACTATTTGGTGGAATGCTTTGAAAGTATTGTACATTTAATTAATTATGGTATAACTGGAAATAAAAGATAAGATACAAAAACCCATTCATATTTAATACTTTTTTTAAGGAATAAATATACACTCAATTTATGAGTATACATTCAAAATTGGTCCCGATAACGTTATATTGATATACAAAAAGACAAAACGCGTCATTTTCCATTAAGGTTTTATCCACTACTGATGGCAAGGTTCTGGAAACAATTTCATATCCTCTTGATTCAGAAAAAATGTTGACTTAATACGTTATTTCAACTAAAAGCTTCTAGTCACCAAGCATAATGAGTTCATTAATCCAGCACTACCATTTAGCTTTCTTTACGGGAAACAGGTTTATCTTACCCTCAAAAACCAAACGATATATATTTCAAATTTTTCTGGTGAAATTATTAGGCCAGTTGAGGATCACTTGTTATGGTTATCGTGCATCCATACTTCAATGTAGACAACATTACCATAACCAATATCAGAACTTAAATGCAGTAATTTTTTTTAAAGAACCAACATGATACAGACGTCAAAAATTAAAAGACCTTTGAATACATCTACCATTTTTATAAGTCTTGTCAACTTAATGCCTTTATGGCACAACGTTAAGAATCCCAAAAAGATTTTTGCATTGAAAATACAATATTTTGACTCTTAAAAATTTAACGCTCGACTTTTAAGATTAATTTTTCTATGTTGAGCTTCTTACTATGTGCACTTGGGGCACATGTTAGTATAAGGCTTTGTTTGTGAGTGTAATGGAGAATGGAGGGGAAGGCTTTGAAAATAAGGAAGAAACAAGTGGAAAAAATATAGGAAATTAAGAGGGAGGAAGTTTAGATGAACTAAAAAATTCCTTCATAACACAAATTCCTCCTCATTGGAGGGTTTGTGTGATTACTTCCCCCCCCAAAACAAAGTATACCTTAGTGGTTACAGTTACGGGGGTAGTAAAAGAATATATATATATATATATATATATATATATATATATATATATATATATATATATATATATATATGAACACAAACAAGAGACCTAACTAATGATGTGATGTTCCTCGCCTAATTATAAAATGGTAACTGATATAATTTAAAATTTGTCCATAAAATAATAGAACGTTAGAAAATTGTATGTTGTTATTTAAACAACTATTTGATAGATAATAGATGCATATTATATAAATGTAATAGATGTTAAAATTTACAACCATGTTGAGTACTAACATATATAATATTCACTTTCACATGATATACGTGATTTAAATAGTCATATTTAATACCTTTTTTAAGGAAGTCATATTTAATACATGAAAAATGAGAAAGATAGATATTTGTTTTGTAAAATATAGTGATTGTTCATGGTAGTAGTTGGTGTTGTTATTGCTTGTTATTGAAATGCATGACTCCAAGAGTTTGGAGTCATGCTTAATTTATCACGATGATAAAAAAAATCAATTATGTGATTTATTTAATACTCAAAATTAATTTTTTAATTTGAAATATATGATATATATTAATTATGTTTTTATAGTTTCTTTAATTAATAAAGCATTCATTCAACTAGGTTTGTTAGGTTGTTTCTCATTGTTGATTTATTCAAGCAAGTTGAAAATCAATTCACAATACTAAATATTGTAATGGCTAATTTCTTAGAATGACTAAGTTATTTACTTTATCATTTATATTATAAAAAATTCAAGTGATTGAACTTAAGTGGTTAAAAGACTTTACCAAAATGACGTATTGTTCTGGAAAACCTAAATTTAATTTATGGGAGAAACAATTTTTGGCCAGACTTTACTTACCTTATGACCGAACTTCAGATTACTAGGGTCTCTTTTCCCTAAAATCTTGAGGATTAACACCAAAAAAAGATTAACAAAAAAGAATAAATTAAATTGTTTATTAGAACTATGACTTGGTCAGTTTTCAAGAAAGTAGTCGATAAAGTTATCTTGTGTTATTTATTGTGACGTTTCTTAAATTTATTTGTTTCATATGCAGGGGTTGTCTTGCTTTATATTTACTTCTTGTACATGTATATCTAGTAGCACTTTGACAACCCAATTTTTTTTATTTAAGCTCCACCACCCTAGACAAATGAAACAATTATAATAATATGAATAAGAGATGAGTACCATTATTTTAGTTTGCACATAGCACTAAATATCTTAGGACTGACCATGTATGCAATAATTTGAAACCAAAATATGAGCACAAAACAAAGACATAAACAATTTGTGATCATTATGTAATCTGTTTTTATTTATTTTAAGTATAATCCATCTTTACCTACCAACTACCGTCAATTTGTGATTTTCAATGGCAAAGAAAAGTTCTTCATCCATTACTGCGTTGATTATTCTAAGAAGATATGTTTTTCCATAGTCCACAATCATCTTGAAAGTATCTATAATTATCACAAGGAAAAATTCATGTTTAGGTAAGAATTTTTTCATGCATAACACACTCTCTTTGATTCCCATCAAAATATGCAGGTGCTACGTAATTTTGGTGGGACTCGTGTAAATTTTAGCCATTCAAATAGAATATACTGAAAAGCGTTAAAGAATGTGTTGTTAGTATTATTCATACCTACAATTGTAAAAATTTTACACATATTCAATTGTCACTATAGTACCATGTGGCAATATTGATTTCTAAATTCCTTTGCACAAATATCAACCATGTAACATGATTTTGATGTATGTGTAAAATTTGCTCACAAAGGTAATGTATAGATTAATTCATATATGTAAAAATAGTGTAGGAGGGGAGTGCACCTTTTTTGGAGCAGGGATATTGATAACCAGGTTGACTATTTATGTTATATGCATTTGATAAAATTGGTTCTCCTCCAGTTTTGTTTGCTACATTTATGGCAATATTCTTCTTGGAGTTCAAACTCAAGGAGTCAAGAGAACTTGCATATATTGTCTAAATACTTTAATGTACATTTTAAGGTCACCTTTTCCTCTATCTATTTCCCTCCTTTCCAAATCCAATTTGGACATTGCCCTAGACAAGAGTCTTCTTCTTCTTCTTCTTCTTCTTCTTCTTCTTCTTCTTCCAGTTTTGCCGTTTGTAGGATCACCATTGTCCATAACATCGTTATCAACAAGTTCAGCAATCAGTAATCTTTGTCATTTGTTTCTTGGTTCACGTAACACGGTCGTGTAAGTGGTGTTACCAACAATACATTCATTTTAAAAAACTAATCGCAATAATTGCTTTTAAACGATGATGTTAATGTTGCAAAAAGGACTTGATCCTTGGTTCCCTCAACAAGGAAGCCTAGTTTATAGTGTGTTTGGTAATACATTTATCTTTCTTGAGTACAAATTGATCCTAGTTTACCGAATTTTTTTTATACCCATCATTTTCATCAATACCACCATATTTGTTAGTGCTAACTCTTCTAAATTCAGCAATTCATTTTAGAGTATAAAAGGATTAATACCAACTATTAATTAACAAATAAAATGTAGAGATCCCTTCAAAAAAATAAAAAATAATAACATGTAGATATTATAAATACATCGTAATAAATTACAATTTTGTCAAAAAAAAAATCCTTCAATTTATTCACTTTACACTTTACTTAATTTTAAGAATCCAATTCCATATTAATATTTACTATTCACGATAATGTTAGAAATATATGCCACATTTTCAAAAGAAAACAAAGAACCAAAATTATGGAAAATACAATACAAAGCCAAAACTTTCATTCATAAGAAGAAAGACAAACAAAGTAGCAGGAAAAGAAGAAGAGGAAAATCAAACTTCTTTTCTATACTCTTACAAATACCCACAAACATCAACCCCTACAATACACCATACAAGTACACTCCAATTAAAACTCGTCACTTGTATCTTAATTGTAGGAACTAACAAGAATTGAAACATTCAAAAACAAAACTTGAGGATTCCTAGAGCCTCTTTTCTTTAAAAACCGGAGAATTAACATAAAAAAATATCAATAAAAAAGAATAAATTTAGATGTTTATTAGACCTATGACTTGGTGAGTTTTCAAGAAAGTAATCGATGAAGTTATCTTGTATTATTTATTGTTATGTTTCTTAGTTTATTTGTTTCATATGCAGGGAGGTGTCTTGCTTTATATCGACTTCTTGTACATGTATATCTGGTAGCACTAATTTTTGTAATATTTATAGCTTATTTTTTTAATCTTCACTTTAACGACCCAAGGTTTTTATTCAAGCTCTGTCACGCCGTAGACAAATGAAACAATTATAATAATATGAATAAGAGATAGGTACCATTATTTTAGTTTGCAAGAATTTGAAACCAAAATATGACATCAACAATTGTCTAGAACAAATTACAAACACACACAAACAAGCGCAGACACCAATTGTCGCAAATCGAGAGCCCGTGATGTCATTGCAAGATTTGACTTACTTCTACGACATTCTTTCTGTCTCTATTTCGATTTGATAGTTTTTGCATTTTTAATTCCTTTATAATTTTTGTGCAAATTCGGTGAAGATAGTTTATAGTTTAAAATTATGTGTTTATTGTTGTTTAGTTCAGCTACTATAGGTATAGGTAGTCAAAGCCTTAGAGGTAGAGTTAGTTGGTAACTAGCTTGTTTGTTAAGAATTAGTTAGATTACCAATCTCGTTTATAATCAATTATGTGACTCCCTCATCAAAGGTTCAAGCTTTTATTGATGTGAATTTGGTTCTTTGAAAGCTTAAGATCAAATGGAAAATTGTCTTGATATCATTAGGAAATTTCCTTTGAATTTTTTTCATATTTATAAAGAGGTGAATACTTGTGTAGAGAGACAATTAAGGTTGGCTTTTTTGTTAAACGTTTGGTGGGATCGATTACCTAGTTGTTGTTCTAGAAAAAGTTTCTTTAGAGACAGAGTTGGCTTATTTTCTTATCGCTTTCGTTGATCTAGTTTTGACATGTTTGGTTTAATAATATTTTGTTTACCTTTGTAATATTAATAATACTTTTTGACTGATTGTATAGATTTGGTAGTGCATTAGGGTGTAAACGTAGTTGTGATGCCAATGTGCTAACATGATGCAACCTTCTCCAATTTTGCTTAAAAGATAATATATAACTCTCTCTCTCAATTTAGTCCATTTCTTTAGTTTCTTAGAATGCAAGAAACACTTTTGCACTAACATTGGTATTATAAGCCCTCTGGTTCATGAGTGTAGAGTACACAAATTTTGGAATTAAGAATTCATTATCAACTGAGCAAATATGGCGGGTGGTAATGATTTCCAGGTCCACTCCCAATTATTGAAGAATTGGGAAAAAAAGGTAAATCCAAATGAATGGGATATTCAAATTTCAAGATGTTCTTGAGGTGGTGACAAATGGAGTTCAAGAACTTTCTGCAAACCTTTCCTTAGTCCAAAGAACTGCTCATAGGGATGCAAAAAGAAAGATTGCAAATCCATTCTTTATACATCAAAGTGTTGAAGCTGGCAATTTTGACAAGATTTCTCATGCAACTTGTTCAAAGGAGGCATGATATTTAATGGTAAATGCTATGAACGTGGTGACAAAGTTAAGAAAGGGAAATCACAATAACTTAGAAGACAATATGAGCTTATGAAGATGGGCAAAATGCTTAAAAAATACTTAAAAAATTAAGAAATTTGAACATTTTTTGTTCTAAAAATTTGCCTAAAAAATTTAACCACTTTTTATATATAAGATTTGATGCATAATGCTGAAATCAATAATATTGAGATATATTCTACTAAAATATTCTATTTGTTCTGGATGATTCTGGTAATTGCAGTGCTTTCGACACATAAAGAAAGAAAATAATTTTTAGTATAAATGTTTGCCGCGAAGGTCACAGAAAGAAAGAAAATAATTTATAGTATAAATGTTTGCCGCAAAGATTTCATCACCAAAAACTTCTCTAACAAGAAAAAATTCAGGAATGAATATACAACAAATCAAAATTGGTCCTGGTAACCTGTTATTGGTCTACAACAAAAAGACAAAACGTTATATTCCACTCAAAAGTTTTATCCACCGATGATCAAAAAATTTATCCACCATTGATGGCAAGGTTCTCGAAACAATCTCCTATCATCTTTATCAGAAAAAATGTTGACTTCATACATTATTTCAACGAAAAGCTTCTAGTGACCCAAGTATAATGAGTTCATTAATCCATCAGTACCATTTAGCTTTCTTTATGGAAACAAGTTTATCTTATTCAAAAACCAAACTATATGTATTTCAAACTTTTCGGGAGAAATTATTTGGCCACTTGAGGATCACTTGTCATGCCATCCATACTTCAGTGTAAACAACATTAGTATAACAAATGACCAGGACTTGGTTATCGCTTATGCGAAGATCAAGACAATTTGATTGGTAGCATCAATGTAAGTAATATCTTGTCTGGAAAATGAGTGCGAAAATTAATGTCGCAGAGGATTTGGAAAGCATCGATCCATTTGATTATATGTTTGATGAAGAGGCTTTGGAGGGCATTACTTCCCTCTAGACAAATTAGGAAAAATATTTTGTGTTTATATTTAGAGACAAATTTTTAGTCAAACGGGTGCTTAGATATAGACACGGAGAGAGTATTTGATAGATAATAGATGCATATTATATAGAGGAATGCTAGCAACACACCTTCTAACACACACTTTCCAACACATTCTCTTTGATTGGTTAAAATTCACATGGGTCCCATCAAATTATGTGGGTCCCATATAAATTTGGTTGGTCCCATGTGAATTTTAACCAATGTGTTGAAAAGTGTGTGTTAGAAGGTGTGTTGCTAACATTTCTCTATTATATAAATGTAATAGCTGTTAAAATTTACAACCACGTTGAGTTCCAACATATATAATATTCACTTTCACATGATATACATGATTCAAATAGTCATATTTAGTACATTTTTTTTTAAGGAAGTCATATTTAATACACGAAAAATGAGAAAGATAGATGTTTGTTTTGTAAAATATAGTGATGGTTCATGGTAGTAGTTGGTATTTGAAATGCATGAATCCAAGAGTTTAGAGTCATGCTTAGTTTATGACGTTGATAAAAAAAATCAATTACATGATTTCTCTAACACACAAAATTAATTTTTTTTAATTTAAAATATATGATATATATTAATTATGTTTTTATAGTTTCTTTAATTAATAAAGCATTCATTCAACTAGGTTTGATAGGTTGTTTCTCTTTGTTGATTTATTCAAGCAATTTGAGAATCAATTCACAATACTAAATATTGTAATATGGCTAATTTCTTAGAATGATTTAAGTTATGTACTTTACAATTTATTT
>Ga0209282_1002159_pt1 | contig 11230 bp, 5 predicted proteins | sample Mtrugardesep15_FD_187529 | JGI IMG/M metagenome (GOLD analysis project Ga0209282, IMG submission 187529) | Root nodule microbial communities of legume samples collected from California, USA - M. trunc garden sep15 (SPAdes) (version 2) | ecosystem: Host-associated > Plants > Roots > Nodule...
CTGTAAGTAAAGTAATAATGGCTTTATGCCGATTCGCTTATTCTCCTGCTCCGAAATATCCTCCCAAATTACCCTCGCTGCCACTTTCTGCAGCCTGGCGTTATTCGTCGTCAACTATGGAAGCTCCTCCTGAAGGTTACCGCAAGAACGTTGGAATCTGTCTCATCAATAGTCAAAAGAAGGTTCAATCTCTCCCTCTCTCTAGAAAAGCTTAACGTTAATAATCTCTGACACTTTTGATGGAAGACGTGTCTGGTGTTCGATATTTGTCCATGTATGATTGTGTCAAAAGAGAAACTGACTCTTTCACACTGACACCACACAACATGCGATTACATTCAATTATGTTATCTGTTTAAACTACTACCGGTGTGTCACGTGTCACTGTCTTGTCTGTAGCTTCCACCATAATTGACGATTTTTGTTATGCAGGTTTTTTCGGCTTCAAGGTTGGATATTCCGAATTCATGGCAAATGCCACAGGTGATTCATTTTTATACAATTAATTAATTGAAATAAATGGATAAAGTTATGAATTTTTCTTCTTCCAAAAGGAATGATGATGTATATAAGTTTGTAATGATGTTAATGTAGGGTGGTATTGATGAAGGTGAGGATCCGAGAAATGCTGCTATTAGGGAACTGAGAGAAGAGACCGGTGTTAGTTCAGCAGAAATCATTGCAGAGGTACAAATTTTATATTTCTTAGTACTTTGCAACTTAAGGTATATTTAGATTGGAGTAGTGATATTTGTAGAACTATCCGAGACAACTTTTGTAACAATTTTCTTTTTTCTCTCGGCGATCAAAAACAATAGAGAGAAAAAGTAAGAGGGAATAAGAACATAATGTGGGCATGAGAGAGAAATTTGTCCAAAAGTTGTTATGAAATGGTTGTACAAATATCATTTCTCTTTGGATTGAGTGTTTTCGAGGGGGGTCTATATGTTGATATCTATTTGAATTTAATATAGAAATGTAAAATAAGTCCTTGTCTCCCCTCCAAAATTCTTCGTCTAAACATTAAAGGGCGGGCGGAGTTCAATCCCGGACTCAGACTGAATGCCCAAGTGCCTGCACTTCTTCTAAGTAAATAATGATATTTCTACTCTCATATTTATAATTGTAAATTATTTCTGCAAATTGCATGCTTACTCTACCTTGAGTGTTAAAATTAGAAAGTGTCAAATTATATTTTACCTCTATCAAAGATCATGTACTCTTTTGTATGGATTTGGGAAAAAAAATGTCAGGGTACAGATATGTAAAATTTTGCACGGAGAAGACTTTTTGTTGAATAGATAGATTCCAACTGATTAACACAAATCTAGTTAAACTATTGTATCTCATTCCTTTTAGGATACCCATATCAGCACTTTGTTTAATACCTAGCTACATCCTATCTTGGTTACTATTTGTTAGTTTTAGAGGCTTCCAAGGGACTGAACTAGGCAAGCAAGGCCTTCTTAAGGTGTTATATGTATGGAACTTTGCTTGTTTTCATTGGGGTATGGTGCATGAATCTTTGAATAAAAGGTCTGTCAATGTGTTTTTGTTACCTAATATAATTTAGAGTGCTTTTTTTGTGTTCTTTTTTGTAATTCAGATTGATAATTTTATGAGTGGTTTAAATGATTTATTTCATTATAGGCATATACAGTTTCTTCTTCAGGTTTTGTTATTTACTGGTTTTTTCCAGGAGGATACCTTGTCCTAGGTATTTGCAATATTTCTTTTTCTGCTACACATCTATATATCATCATATCATAGTCTCATTAGTCTGATTTATCAATGTTAGTTAATCCATTCACTAGTATTATTAGTTTTCAATCTATATCACAAAATCCAAAGTAAAACATTTTTCTTTTCTGCTTTGTTTAGAGAAGTTCATCTTGGTGACTTTCTGTTGTAGGCACCTTTCTGGTTAACTTATGACTTCCCACCAAAAGTCAGGGAGAGATTAAATATTCAGTGGGGAACTGATTGGAAGGGGCAGGCACAAAAATGGTAATCATTTGAATTTGCTCAGTCTAGAGGAAATAAAACTCATAAAAACAGCAGAACCAAATTATATAATGTGAAATCATTATAATTTTGAACACTTGCAGGGGGAAAGGGTATTATTGTTATTGCAAAGGCATAATTAGGGATATTTCGTTTGCGCATTCCTAATGGTGTTTTTTACACTCTGATATACACAGGTTTCTTTTTAAGTTTACTGGGCAAGATCAAGAAATCAATCTTTTGGGCGATGGTACCGAGAAACCTGAGTTTGGGGAATGGTCATGGGTATCACCAGAACAAGTAATCAAGCTTGTGAGTATATGTCATTATGATTACATTTTTAATACCTGCTCAAAACTAGTGATATGGGGCCATATGCAACATAAACTCATGACTTAGCTTGTCTTCTCTATGCAGGCAGTGGATTTCAAGAAGCCTGTATACAAGGAAGTCCTTGCAGCATTTGCTCCACATCTCCAATAATGTTACGGCTTCCAAGTGAGAGGCTTCATGGATAATTCTGCGGGTTGCTTTAAAATAATGTATCACATTCATAGATAATTACCGAGACAGATAGATATTCTCTTTTTCTCCTATTGGCTTTACAGACAGGCAGATAAGGGGGCATTTACTGTATTTATATGGATCTGTCCGTTTTTGTTTTCATGAAGAAATATGATACACGATTGTTTGGTATCAGAAAGTGTATGAGAATGAGTTTCTGATGACTTAGCACTTGGGAACACAACAACACGATTTTGATCATTGCTTTACGGTAGACTTTCTTTGTATACAAATGTCTATGAAGTTAGTATTTATTTAAACAGTGCTGAAAAACTTTGATCTGATTTCAAATGAAGGCAGAGAGGTCGAGTTATTAATATCTGTGCCCTTTGCATCCTACTTCAACAAAACAAATTGTCACTTTGAATTAGTTAAGATTCCAGTTTCTCATCTGTCCATGAAATTGTTGATTATAAAGTATACAACAAAAAGATTAAGCAGTAAAATGTTTTCCTATGTGGAGTTTATGCTCAGTATTTGTTTAAGCAAGTTTCTGCTCTCAAACTAAAGTATTTATTTATTTATTTATTTTGGAAAATAAAGTATTCTTTGATTCACAATCTTTTCAAGTCAGTTATATCTTTCTTTAACTCCAAGGTTTCCAAGCAAGCGCTACAGTTCTTTTTTCAACACTGGTTTTTGTAAATTAAAGCAATACCCAAATAGGTTTTATAAATGAAAAAAATTAGTGTAGTCATAAGATAAGAGTATGTGTGAATACTTCACAATCTTTCTTATGCCTAACAATAGATAATAAAAGACAGCAAAACAGAAATTAAATTCTAACCCTCTGCACTCCTAAGTCCCAAGACATCTGCTAGTAAAGAACTTGACAGATCAGGTGCTCTGAATCCACATTCAAGATCCAAGTTGGTACTTATCATAAAAAAAACATATCCCAGTTGGTACCAAACTATGCTAGTCAATGTGCACAACTATTCTCTTCATGAATAGTGATGGAAAAACAACTTCCCAGAGCGATTCATGAAGGATCTGATATACTTCAACATCTGTTTTCTCTTCAAGAATGCTGAAAATTTTAAATAAATATTTTAGGAATAATATTGAGCCTAATCCAGCTAGAAAGGGAGTGGTATTCAGCAAATATGTTTGTCCTCGAGCACGATAGTGTCCTTAGCCATTTCATGTTTCAACCGTTCAAATCATTTTTCTTTTGTTGATTTTAAAACTTCGCTACATAAGCTTTGGTGTCACTGATATCTTTTCAAAGAATCTGGAAATTTATGTAGATACTTGAAGTTCAGTAATTTTGTGTTTCCTCAATAGCCCATTTATGAACGGCTTTGGAAAATCATTTGATTTATACAGGTCTTCTGGTCGTCATTGATTGAACTTCATTAGGAGTCTTCAACTTACTTCACAAACCCATTATTCATTATAGATCAACTTGTTGCCTTTCATATTAAATTCGGCCTCAACATTCATGTACTGTCTTCATCAACAATCGGCCATAAAGATTATCAGTCTTTAAGGACAATACATTGTTATTATCATACAAAACACAGACCATGTTAGAAACCTTGGACTATAAATAGCCATTTATTGTTACAAAATGATTGACATATTCGATGAGAAACAGTTTAATGTTCGTCCAAGAATGCATATGCCTTTTCCATAAAAATTCTCATAAACAAAATGAATTAAGTACTGATTAAACTTTCTCAGTGATTAAAAGTTGTTTGTAGCTCAATCATTCCTGAGAAGTCTACACTATGTCCCTCTTACAAGCTCAATCTCCTTATGAGTGAATCATAAAAAAGGTCTGGACTTGGAGCAAAAAAGCCGTGGACGAAACAAAACCAGAAACTCTTTAGTTCTTTTTACCTTCCTAGTATGTTTTGTATGTGGTCTGCAACAATGTCTGCCACAATCTCAGGTGAGAACTGTTTTATCATATCCTCCCTCGCCTTTCTACCTTTGGCTTTAGCCTCAGCCAGATTATCCATCACCCGCCTCATAAGAACCCGAAGTTTATCTTCAGAGGGTTCAGCCCAAAGATGTCGCTTGAATGGACCTTCCATCACTTCACTCATTCTATCTACAGGCAATGGATAACTGTTGTCCTCTGTCAAAAATTCAGTCGGTCCTGACCAATTCGTAGCAATCACCGGCAATGACATTGACATAGCTTCCACCAAAGGTCTTCCCCATCCTTCTCCTCGTGAAGGAAGAACGAAAGCATCTGCTGCCTTGTAAACCCTTGGCAATTCACTTTGTGCAATGTGTGTATCAATAACATAGACCAAAGGCCAACCGCTAACCGGTTCTCTGATATCAGAATTCTCAACAAAATCCAATATTTTGTTTCCAAAATCCCTATCAGTATGATAAGGGTTTGTTAACAAGTACAAAGCAACATTATCGTCTTTCGAAAATTCCTTCAAATATGATTTTAACAACACATCCCACCCTTTCCTATACTCCCACTTGAAGATACTTAAAAACACAAAACCCTTCTTCACCTCAGAACCTAAAACCAGTTTCCCCGACGAATCAAGTTCCAAAGCCTTATACTTTACAGGATCAAAGAATTTCACATCAATAGGTTGAACAATCTTCACCACCTTGGAAGCATTAACACCACTTTCAATAAATGTATCCCTATGAAACTCAGTAGGAACCCAAACATAATCCATCCGATTACACCTTTCGACATGTTCAACATTCACTCTATCAGTCTCAAACATAGTCCTACCAATCACAGCCTGGAAATGATGGTAAAAAGACGGCGGACACGGAAAGGTGTCAAACAATGGAGGGTACCAAGCACCAGGTTCACTATGACAAATCACAATAGTCTCATTCATATTACACTTTGTTTGATACAATTCAACAGCCAAATTCTTCATATCTTGTGGCAAACCCTCCCAAAAATCCAAAGATTCAAGATCACCATGATGCTCAATTGCTAACCTAAAAGATTGAATTTTTGTATGACCATGAAGGGATAGAATGTAAGACCAACCTTCTGAGCTATACCCACCACCTGAAAGAAAAGGAGCCATCCATAGGAGACAATGGGAGGGTGTGGAAAGTGGTTTTGGGGGTGTAAAAAGGGTTTTTGATTTGAGGGAGAATTTTAAGTAGTGAAGTTTGTAGTAATTTGTTGTTGTGAAACCTAATAAGATTGCTGTGAATAAGATCAATAAGGGGAGTGTTTGAAATGCGAGTTTTTTGAGTTTTGATGTGATGGGGTTGTTTGGTGGATTGGGAAGAACATGGTGGTTGTTTGATTCAACGGAATTCATGGTATGAGTGTAGGAATCAATGTGTTAACGAGAGAAATGAAATGATATCATGTCTAGAGAGAGAAGAAGAGGAGTGAGATCCACACTGAATCTATTTTCCTTTATTACATTTTTTTTCTACAAAATTGTCAAATTAAAGAATTGAAAAAAGAGGGTAAGAAATAATTATAATAAGAATTGAAAAAATTGAAAGTAGCATAAATTAAACTGGCAAATTACTCCTAAAAGGTCACAGATTAGTCTTTGAAAGCTAAACAATGGTTTTTTTTCTTTCTTTCTTTCTTTCTTCCTAATTTGTTCACGGTGAGTGCTGCCAACGTTTTCTACTCTTTCATATGCATATAAGATGTTTGTAAAACGTTGTATGGAATGAATTGTCCTTTTATAGAATCTGTGCATGTAGAAATTTGTGCTATATATTGACATAATTTTTAATTCCTTAAGTATACCAATAAAGAAGGGAACTAAATATATCTCTTGATTGTTTCTCAGCTTTTCAAGAATCAGCTTTGTCCGAGGAGACGATGGAAAACATAATGTCAGGTATGTTCCTATTGAAAACATATCCTTTATTGTGTGTGTCTTATAACTACTTTACCCCGGCACCACAAAACAAATTTTTGTCTATCCAACAGTTGGGGGAGACTGATTTTATTTTCATTTCCCTACAGGACAAGAAATCGATTTTGACGATTTATCTCTTAAAGAGAAGAAACGATTTCGTAGAGCTATTGCTTCCGGGGAATTGAGCAAGATGATCACACCATGGGATCCATGGTGGTCAAAGCATTCCGCCAGAAAAATCCGTCTCAGTAAGGAAGGAACTCAACTTGTTCAACCTCTTTCAGAACAGGAACCGGTAGATGAAATTGGAAGTAACGAATTCAGTGAAATTCCTCTTGGCCCTGAAGTTCTGCCACCTTCTCTAAGTAAGCTTAGTTCCAAGGAACCGTCACCCCTTTTAACTGTTCACCAAGTTGATATATCATACAGCTACTGCTTCACTCTTCGCCTCTACAATGGTGAATGGAGGTCGGATCCCATATGGTCGGTCATGGTTGTATTGAGTCTGTCCTCAGTTTTGAGTCAAGGTGGTCAGCCAGAGACTGTACTGGAAGCTCTCACTCATTGCTTGGAGAAGGTATGCTCTCCACCTTACAGACACATGGGGGGACGGCACTTTGGTTTAGATGTTATCGATGATGTGAGCAGTCTACTTGCGCTGGGAAACCCTGCTATGGTGTGCGCCCTTTACGACATGCGTCGGATGATTCAAGAAGGAGAAGAGGAGGTGAAATCAGAAAAGCCAAGAAAGTTGAGGAGGGATGATATTAGTAGTATTAAACAGGCAGAAAGGAAGATATATTTCATCATGTGTTGGGTTCATGAGCAGCCAGAGGAAGCCTGGTCTTCTTTAGCAGCCACTGTAACTGCACAAAAGACATCAGTCATGGAATTTCAGTACTGTTGTTTAGCATACTGTTGTTCCCTTACCTGTTAACCACATTTATTTATCTTTAGAGGGTATGGAGACTTGAAACACTTGTTCTGCTTATTCTAAAAAAAATAAAAAATAAATTGTTCTCAACGTAGTTGTGTACTATATACTTTTAGATGTAGAAATCTGCATGTTCAATATCGATAATGTAGGCAATCCATCTCTCCAGCACTGATTCACCATAATCACTACTTGTCCAGTCACTTATGTGCGAGTCATTAAATTTGGTTTCTTTATATCACGAGTCTCTTCATTGTTATGTTCACGAGTTGGAAATCCTAGGTAAAAACCCGGACAAAGGAGAAAAAAAACTATTCTAACAACTAATTACTAACATGTCATTCAAAAAAATAAATTATTATGTTTAGAAGAAAAAAAAAAAGAGTGAATTTTCTCGCAGTTCAACGGGGTAAATTAGTCTCTCAGTTAAAAAAAGTGACATTATTACGAATTTATTAAACTTAGTTACAAAAATCTAAAAATATAACTTCTAATCAAACATTAGTACGATAATAAAAAAACTTAGTATGATAAAGTAGAAAAATCAAACAATTGTTCATAAGAAACAAACCATTTACTATATAAAAAGTTTCCATGATTTACAAGCTGTGTATATATTTGGTGTGTGTATCATTTACAAGACTACAACAAATGTTTGATAACATCTCTCATTGTAGGTCTCCGGCGTGGATCCCTTTCTGTACATCTCAAAGCCACCAAAAGCACATTGGTTACTTCTTTCATCACTTTATTAGACCCATAGTTAGATATCTCATTGGCAAGTTCTGAATCAACAATTTCATCAACAACTCCTGTTTCCTCCCACAAAGATCTCACCCAAGAAACTATATCCATTCCTTCCATAAATGATGGATTTATTGCCTTCTTTCTTGATATCAGCTCAAGCAAAACTACTCCATAACTGTATACATCAGACTCCTTTCCCATTACTGTTGTATATGCATTCTCTGTCATATAAAAATATTTAAGCATTAGTCCATGTAGTAATTATGTAGGTAAAAGAATTTGCAAATAAAAGATGCAATCATCTTATTGATAGTGTAGAATAATTACCTGGTGCAATGTAACCAAGTGTACCAGAAACATTTATTGACTGTGTTGATGAAGAACTAGAAGACTGATCCAAAATCTTAGAAAGACCAAAATCAGCAACATGAGGCTCCATTTCAGAATCTAAAAGTATGTTGCTTGTTTTGATGTCTCTATGAACTATGACAGGATCACAGTCATAATGAAGATAAGCCAATCCTTGAGCAATTCCAACAGCTATCTTATTCCTGATATTCCATTTTAAGTGTTGTGGCGGATTCTTCTCATGTAAAACTTCATAAAGGCTTCCATTTGGCATGAATTTATATGAGATTAGACCATAATTTTCTCTCAGCCAAACACCTTCCAGTCGGACCAAATTTCTATGCCTAATCTTTGAAAGTGTTTCAACTTCTCTTAACATGCTTACTCGTTTTCGTTCATTTTCGCCAAATACTAGCTTCTTCACTGCTAAAATTCTGTCAGGACCTATAGCAGCTTTGTAAACAACTCCTTCAGCTCCTCTTCCTATAATATACTCATCATTTAGATTCGCTGTAGCTTTCATCACTTTCTTCAAAAGGTCTGAAGAACCATCTTCCTCAGTGATAACAGCTTCTTGCTTAGACTTTCTAACTAAATATATATAAATTAGTCCAAGCAAGACCACAACAAGTATTGAGGATCCAAGTGCTATCATCACAATTGCAACTTTTCTGTGGCTTTTTGATTTTGTCTCATCATGATTGCATAGTTTTAAATTGCTGCTTCTTGTGGAATTTAAGCTGTTGGGTAATGAAAGGCTAACACACAAGCCCGGATTGCCCAAAAAGGATGAAGAAGAATTTGATAACTTCGTCAGTTGTTCTGGTACAGGACCTTCAAAAGAATTGTATGAAATGTTCAATTCGGATAATGATTCGAGCTCGTCGAGAACTTGTATGTTTCCTGTCAAATTGTTCCAAGATAGATCCATTTTTATCAGATTTTTCAGGTTTCCAATCTCCCTTGGAAGCTCACCTACTAGTCCATTAGCACTAAGATTTAAGTCATACAACAAATTCTGCAATTGTCCAATTGATTTAGGAATGTTTCCTCCAAAATTATTTCCGTCGAGTTTTAACTCGTTGAGATTTTCAAATGCTGACAAGAAATCCGGGATTCCCCCACTAAAACGATTCTCTCTGAGAATTAAACTGGTCAATGCTGTCCAGCTCTGAAGACTTGATGGAAACGAACCATTAAGGAAATTGAATCCCACATCAAATACACTCATTTTGGTACACTTTGAAAGTTGATGTGGCAAAGGACCTTCTAAGTTATTGTAAGAAAGCTTCAAACTCTGGAGATTCAGAAGGTTTCCAAGCTCTAAGGGTACAAAACCCGTTAAGTTGTTGATGGACAAATCTAAAAGAGAGAGATTTGTGCAGTTACTCAAACTTGATGGAATTGTTCCATTGATATTATTGTTGCCGATGCTCAAGTACGAGATATTCGGATTTGTTTTGAAATCAGGAAGAGGACCAGTAAAATAATTATCTTCAAGTTTCAACCTTGTGAGAGTTGTACAACTTCCAACATCCGAAGTTATCCTTCCAATAAATTGATTTCCACCCATATCCAGCTTCGCTAATTTCTTTCCAAAACAAAGATTTGGTGGGAGTGTACCATTAAAATTGTTAGACGTGAAATCCAACTGCACCAAACTGCTATTAATTCCTAAGGTTTGAGGTATAACTCCAGAAAATTGGTTGTTAAACAATGAAATGTTCTTGAGATTTTTGAGCTCAGTCATCTCAACAGGTAACTCCCCCATGAGACTATTATTATACACAAGAACATGTTCAAGGCTTTGAATTTTCCATATGCTAAGTGGAATTTCCCCTACCAGAAGGTTTCCGTACAATCTAAGATCGCGTAATTTACTCAATTTTCCCAATTCACTAGGAATTTCTCCCTCAAGTTCATTGGTATACAAATGTAACATTTCCAATGACTTGCAATTACCAATCTGTGGAGGTATATTCCCAGACAAAAGATTCCCTGAAATTACCAGAATAGAAAGATTTTGAAGCAAACCAAAGGTTGATGGTATGTTTCCATCTAAGTTATTAATTGCAGCATAGAACTCTGTTAGACCACTACAATTACCTAAACTTGATGGAATACCACCAGTAAAATTATTGAATGAAAGACTCAAATAATTTAAATTTTTGCAATTTCTCAACCCTAATTGAATGGTCCCTCCAAGATTATTATGATTGAGACTTAAATAATAAAGTTCTTTTAGATTGTTTAGACTCTCAGGTAGAACTCCCTCCAATTGATTCGAGTCCAAAATTAGGTAACTCAATTGACTGCAATTTCCAATGGATTTTGGAATTGTTCCTGATAACTGATTACTCTCAAGATTTATTACAGAAATGTTAGCAAGGTTTCCAATACTAACGGGAATTGAACCAATTAAACTATTGTTATTGAGATACAAATCTACCAAAGGATTAATTTGAAACAAGGATTGAGGAATTTCACCACTGAAACTGTTTGCAGAAAGATACAAGTACTGAAGCATACTACAATTGTTTAATTCTGATGGAATTTCACCACTGAAGTTGTTTGCAGAAAGATCTAAATACTGAAGCATATTACAATTGCTTAACTCTGAAGGAATTTCACCTGAGAGATGATTGATTGACAAGTCTAGGGCTTGAAGGTGAATCAACTTTCCAATTTCAGATCCTAATTGACCTGAAATTGAATGATCACTTAGGTTTAGGAATGTTACATTTAGGGAATCATCACACTCCACTCCTTTCCATGAACATGGAGTGGAATGAGAGGAATT
>Ga0209282_1002160_pt1 | contig 11227 bp, 3 predicted proteins | sample Mtrugardesep15_FD_187529 | JGI IMG/M metagenome (GOLD analysis project Ga0209282, IMG submission 187529) | Root nodule microbial communities of legume samples collected from California, USA - M. trunc garden sep15 (SPAdes) (version 2) | ecosystem: Host-associated > Plants > Roots > Nodule...
TCCCTCATCTGCCTGGACTCACCTGAAGAGCATCAATGCTGCATTGAGCGGGTACATTCTCACATCCACTTACCTTAGTTTTCCAGTAGCATTGGTTGGTTATATTAATATAATTCTCTGTGGGTGTAATCACAATTGTTCTTTAGTATGATGTTATGTTATTATAGTAAAGCGAATTAATAACGATGAATTGTAATGGATTGTTTAACTTCCATGCTTTTATCCACTAGTGTCTGGCTACCTGTGCGTTAAATTAATTAATTTCATGTTGTTTCACAGAGCAAACAATCTTATCCTTGCATCAGATCCTGATCGTGAGGGAGAGGCTATCGCTTGGCACATAATTGAGATGTTACAACAACAGGGAGCTCTGCATAATAATATTTTTCTGGCTAGAGTCGTCTTTCATGAAATAACCGAGCAATCTATAAAAACTGCTTTGCAAGCACCACGGGAGATCAATGTGAATTTGGTTCATGCTTACCTTGCACGGAGGGCCCTTGATTATTTGATTGGATTTAACATTTCGCCATTACTATGGAGGAAGTTACCAAGTTGTCAATCAGCAGGAAGAGTTCAATCTGCTGCACTTTCTCTAATATGTGATAGAGAACTGGAAATTGATCAATTTAAACCCAAGGAATATTGGACTATGGAGGCCATGTTTAATATGAAAGAGCAGAGATTAACCAAGGACTTAACATTTCTTGCTCACCTGACCCATTTCAATTCAAACAAGTTGAATCAATTTTCGATTACTTCTGGTGAGGAGGCAAGGGATATTGAAAGCAAAATAAATTCTGCAGACTTTCGGGTTATTAGCATGAAAAGAAACAAAGTTAGACGAAAGCCTCCAACACCTTATATAACATCAACACTTCAGCAAGATGCTGCCAACAAATTGAATTTCTCAGCAAGTCACACAATGAAGGTACTGATTTTAATTTATTCCAATCCTACTTCCCTACTTGACATAACCATGGCTGTAATGAACAATATCTGTTTTTCCTGTGGAATTATGATTTAATTAATAATTCTGTTTATTTTTTAGATTTTCTAGAAATTTCATCATTAATCTCTATTGAATTATGAGTGCAGCTTGCTCAGAAACTCTACGAGGGAGTTGAACTGACTAATGGTATACCAGCGGGTTTGATAACATACATCAGAACTGATGGACTCCATGTAGGTATCCCTTTGGTTGCATGAATATGGTGAAATTTTGTGAACTACCCTTTGTGCTTTGTATATAAATATCATATTATATATCATTATATCATTAACTGTCCACTTAAGCCGGCCATGTCATCTCAAAATATATCCTCCTCTTTGTATTGTATAACTATTTCCCGTATTTAACATTACTTTTCATAATAATTTTGTCATGCATCTTATTCTTGGCTAATTAAACATGTCCACTAATCTCCTATTATCTTACATAGGAGATTGCAATTTTGATTTTTACTAGTCGGTTGGCACATGTGGATGGCTTTTATATTGATTTAGAGTGTCTTTCTGTCATCGAATAATTTTATTTGTCAATGATCGTTTCTATTTTTAACACTTGGAGCTTTCTTTCTTAGATTGCTGATGACGCTGTTGCCAATATTCGCTCCCTGATCATTGAAAGGTAACATGTGCATCTCCATACCTATTTCTGCTTATGCTTGCAACTGAAAGCTACTAGTAGCTGTTTTGCTTATACAGTCTTTTCATGCATTTTTTGTGTAAAAATTACATTTTGCCAACAGACACGAGGGCCGTGTTTTGTCAAACCTTGGAAGTATGGCTTACCTGAAAAACTTCCACCCCCCTCGCTGACAATCACCCAGGCCCAAGCTAGGCCTCAAAATTTTGGATCAAAAAAAGGCCTAAAAAAAGTTTAATTTCGTTAAAAATATTATATATGACAACATAGTTATATATGTTTCTCTAGTTGAGTTGGTAAACGTGAAGGCCCGATATCCTCCTTGTCCTAGTTTCAACTCTTGGTCTAATGAAAATTTATATTTTTTATTTTATTTTCATTAAGGCTTGTGTAATTTTTATTTATTTTAAAAGGCCTCAATAAAAGTTGTTTTAGGCCTCTAAACATGTTGGTCCGGCCCTGTAATCACCAATGAACTACGACTTTGGCGTTGCTATCATGCACAATTGTTGAGTGCGGTGGTGAGCTGCAATTTGGAGGAGCAGCCATCACAGTCACAAATCACACCGGAATTTGCCTGTCGCAACTGCTACTTGGGCTTCAATGTAACAAACCCCTTTTACCTCGGCGATCTTCAGCAACTTTCCTGCTACAATTTGGTGTGTTCTGGACAGCACCTTCAAATGCTGAGACAGAATGTAGAAGAAGTAAGAAAGAAGAAAGAAAACACAGGAATGAAAAAAGAAATTGGAGAAAGATGAAAGTTTACAGCAGTGCGGTGGTGGGTTGAAAAAATAAGAAAGAAGAGGACATGTCAGTTTTAGGGTTTACATTTCACATAATGGGCTTTTAATATAGCCAACTCTTTGCGAAGTATTATTTCCCTAGTCTAACCAACAACTGTGAAAATATATTAAAATGAAACAGAAAAGAGAATACCTAAAAATTACTCTAACATGTCTAAGTAATAAAATAAAAAAAAAGGAACTCAAGAAAATTATTTATATGTATAGTTGGGAAGTGTTGTAGTTTGGTTCTATCTAGGTTTAAGGCATTTTTTGTTACATTTTTCCCTTAGCACTTCTGTCTGAAGTTGCATTGTTATTTTTATTTAAATTTGAATGCTTATTTTCTGGTTTAAGCAAGTTTTGATTTATCTAATGTGGGTTTAAATTTACTGGGTGCAGGTATGGACAAAATTTTGTTGCACAAAGTCCACCAAAGTATTTTAAAAAGGTAAAAAATGCACAAGAAGCCCATGAAGCCATTAGACCGACCGACATACGCAAGTTACCATGTAATATGTGATGTGCTTTCATAAATATTTTTCTTCAATAATGAACCAAGGGCCACAGCTAACAATATTACTTCTTGTTGACTTGTCAGCAATGCTGGCTGGGGTGTTAGATGAAGAATCCTTGAAGCTATACACACTTATATGGTCAAGAACAGTTTCTTGTCAGATGGAACAAGCTGTTCTTGAGAAGGTTAGAACACAATATCTATCGAGATAAAGTATAGAATGTTAGAAGTATGTTTTTTAAACTAGTTTTTTTTATTTTATTTTTTATTTTTTAAAAATTTTGTTTGGATGATTGGCTGTAGATTGATTTAGAATTCAAACTTTCAAAGTGAAGCAACATTTTTCTACTTTTTAGATGGTAAAAAAATTTCTTAAGGAAGAGAGAAGTATAAAAAAAGGGGAAAAGACATACTTCCAAGAAAAGGAAGCAACACTGCAACCTAGTTAATTGGAACATCCAAACATGTAACAAAGCATGCCATCCTTTCTATTAATGTCTGAAACCACCGTTGGCACTAAATACACCATGAACCGAACACGTAAGAGTGGCTATTAAATAACCTGTGTCAAATAAAGTCTTGAGTTGCATCGACTAAAGAAATGCAACGAAAGAGCATACCTCAAAATTTGGCCTCTTTGTGCAAGCCAAAACCTCTTAAATAAGTTATAGGATAAACTGATCCAAAAAACCAAACAGTTCATTCCAAAAGGAAGTAGATCTAAAATTTATAGTTCACGTGCTTCAATTTGATGTTATTATTCTTGACCAAATATGTTTCCTGATGTCTTTCTGATTCTAGATACAACTTGATGTTGGAAATGCTGATCAGTCTATTGTGTTACGGTCTGCTAGCTCGAGGGTCGAGTTTCCTGGATACCGGGCAGTGTTTACGGTATGGTTAGTTTTTGCAGATAAGTTATATTGTTAGGTGATGTTATTTAGCCTTGTGATGGTTTGTAGTCATTCATATACTAGTTGATTGCGCTTTACAAATAATGAGTTTTTTTGTTTATTATACTTATTCCTGCCAAGGCCGGGTAAAAAAAGTGGGTTGTGTCAGGCCTCGACAGCCAACGTAAAACTCTTTAGAATCTCTATGACATGGACAACTTACGAAATAGTGTGAATGCTAGGTCGTTGCCCGGAAGCAACGCGCTGTATAGCTCAAGGGCAGTGTCCAAATATGGTTTATGATAGAACATCATGGCATTATTTGATCCATGTCTTAGTTTTTGTTGTTGTTGTTGTTGTTATTTGTTTATTATAGTTATACTTATTATTATTATGATGATAATCATAATTGTTAATTTCCACCTAAGTAATTGTTATTATTATTTTATTGTTCTTGATGGACTGTATTATTTTCAGTTCGTTTACCAGTTAGCTGCAATTGGGTAACAAGCTGGTTTTGTAAGGATGAGTTAGATCTAATGTGAAAATCTAAAATGGTTTCAAAGCCTATCGTTTTGGGCCACCCATCATTTACGTCCCCACACCAAACTTAATAGTGCTGGGCATGAGGGGGTGTATTGGAAAACCAAGTTCCACATTGATTAAAGATAAGGCCTGACTAGGGTTTATAAAGAGTGGCACCCCTCACCTTACAAGCTGGTTTTGTACGGATGAGTTAGACCAATATAAAAATCTAATACTCTCCACATAAAAAATAAGTATATTGAAATGCAGAGATTCTTGTGGTTCTATACTCTGTTGTGGGTATTACTTGATAAAAAGAGACTTACGGGATTCAGCGTAGTTTACATTGGATTCAATTGAATTCGATCCTTTCTGTATGAATATGTGAGACTGTGACACAATTTTGTTTTCGACCAATTTTGTGTAGGTTCCTGTTAAGTACCAGTGCTTCAATGTTTAAGCTCTAGGTCCATGAATGGTTTTGTATCTCCATCAATTTAAACTAAAGTAGAGAATGTCCAAATATACTGTACCTTTAAAAGAGCAGAGATGCTTGTGGTTCTATACTCTGTTGTGGGTATTACTTGATAAAAAGAGACTTACGGGATTCGGCGTAGTTTACATTGGATTCAAGTGAATTCGATCCTTTCTGTATGAATATGTGAGGCTGTGACACAATTTTGTTTTCGACCAATTTTGTGTAGGTTTCTGTTAAGTACCAGTGCTTCAAATGTTTAAGCTCTAGGTCCATGAATGGTTTTGTATCTCCATCAATTTAAGCTAAAGTAGAGAATGTCCAAATATACTGTACCTTTAAAAGAGTAGGCCAGTAAAATCGATATTCTTGAGACTTATGTATGGTTCTTTTTCACTGCTAGGACATTGTCACTGAAGCTGGACGAGATAGAGACAGTGACGAATCCAATCATGATCTAGCTTTTGAGGTTCTAAATTCATTAAAGGTAATATATTTCTGGAAATATATTGTTTCTTATGCTTTTGAAAATGATTTCACGCCTCTCCATTCATGTGCCAGTCTGTGCCTTGTCCCTTTGTTTGTATATACTGCTTTTCTTGGCTTCGTTGCTTTACCAATGTCCATTGGGTTTTTAAAAGGACTGTCTTGGCATATATACAGAAAAAACAGCAAGGGCCCTTGTAAAATTTAAATTGTAGTAGTTTCTTCTTCCACTTTCTATTTTATTATTTTTCTAGTGGGTGTAAGCCAACTTTTCTAAAAGATTTTGTGGTTAGGTGAAGGCTAGATAACAAAATTTTATCTCTAGCCTTCCGCATGCAATAGCCGCTTGGATTTAAAGCTTGTCCATGTAGAATTCCATTTTACCTTGTGCGGAAATTAAGCTTTATTTGAAAGAATGGGGCAGCAACCATTGAACACTGATCACTTAGTAAATAGGTTTATTAGGGGGGCGTAATTGCATATCAAGGATCAACATTAATGGACGCTCAGGAGTGTGTTTATGTCTGAAAGTTACCTATTCATTTTGCTAATTGTTCTTACCTTGCCTTATGCTAGGTTTATTATGTATCTTTTTTGTGTTTCCAATCAGTGAGTTCCCATTTATGGTGCAGAAAGTTGTTCATATCAATCGGAAACGGACTTGCACCATTAGTAGATCAAAACTAATTCCCGATTGCTTTATTTTTTGACATAAGTTCTCTTTATTTATGCTTTGATATTTATTGATGCCGTAAATTATTTAACACCTTTCCCTCATTGACTTTTATTATATAGACAGATGATTTGTTACATCTTGTTCAAACTGAGGCGAATCAGCACCATACACAACCGCCACCACGTTACTCCGAGGCATCACTGGTAAGTCATTCCGTGTTTTTTTTTTTTTGGATAATCATTGTGTCTTTCGTTATGCTTAAAGAAGTATTATAGACCATGACTGTGCTGATTTCAGCTGGTACTACTCTTTTGTTGTATGTAGAACTTATTCTTGATATTGGAATCCTAACAACGGGTTATATATTATGAATAGATAGATATTGCATTTTAACATGCCTGGAAGTATGTTACATACATCCTTTGAGCAATGCTATTGCTAGGTTTCAAAATGTTGGTTTTTATGTTACTAGATATCGTACTGTCTTGAGGCAATTCTGAATGATTTGTAGTATGATCTTAATAGCTGGTCTTGAGTAATGAGCAGTACCCATTTCCTTTAGTTGGGGTAATACCTGATTCAATTCAATGGTGAACTGTATATTCTATTAAAGCTTTCCTTTTGTTTATTGGATTTTCTTTTCCTTCCAACAATCTACTTCTATTATTTCTCATTATATTGGGAAAAACCATGTCCCACATCGTATAGATAAGACTCTTGATAAGAGTTTATATAGAGGAGACAATCCTCACCTTATGAACCGGTTTTTAAGGATGAGTTAGGCCTCCAATTTGATTATTGTATCAGAGCCTGTCGAATTCAAGGGCCACCTACCGATTCACGCACCAAGCCCAAAAAGTGTTGCTGGGTGTGACGGCCGAGTCACGCACCAAAGCCCAAAGAGTGCTGGGCGTGACGGGGGTGTATTGGGAAAAACCATGTCCCACATCTGATAGATAAGACTCTTGATAAGAGTTTATATAGAGGAGACAATCCTCACCTTATGAACCGGTTTTTAAGGATGAGTTAGGCCTCCAATTTCATTACATTAAAACTTCAAAATCCTGCATCTCTGTTAATTCATTTGAAGATAGAAAGTCGTGCATAATGAAACATGCTACATTTGGAGTTTCGTTACAACATAACTTGTTTCTCGACTTTCCGGTGAACTATATGTATGATAACAATGCATATATTGAATTCTTTATCATGTAAATATTTGTGACTTATAATTTTAAATTATCTTTTACAGCATCTGAAATAAATAGATCTGTTGCTACATATTGAGTTCAACATGAACTGGAGCTCCTTTAAATATATGCTTTGTGCTGGCAATATATTGAATTCTTTTTCATGTAAATATTCGTGACTTATAATTTTAAATTATATCTGAAATAAATATATCTATTGCTACACATTGAGTTCAACATGAACTAGAGCTCTTTTAAATATATGCTTTGTGCTGGCAAGGAGGAGATAGAGAGCTTTGATTTCTTTTGCATCTTGTCTGTTTCATTTTCTCTTTTTAGGATTTCCCTTATGCTATATGCATGTCATAGGTTAAGAAACTTGAAGAGCTTGGGATTGGAAGACCTTCAACGTATGCAAGCACATTGAAAGTATTAAAGGTATTTGACTTGGAGACAGTCTAATGTCATAAGCATACCATGTCTTTTCTATCTTATTTCATGTCAAGGCTAACAATTAAGTTACAAGTCATGATTAAAGATGATTATGTTCATTGTTCACATTCTTGATTTATGTAAAGAGTTATGAGCTCAGATTTGTTTCTTGCTTCAGGATAGAAACTACGTGACAGTAAAAAGCCGTGTTATCTCTCCAGAATTTCGTGGTCGTATGGTAAGCTTTGGTCATGGATTTCTAAATTTATTGTTTGCTGGGATGAAATTACCAGTTCTATTCTATTGTTGTACTATATTATTAATATTCTGCAAAAGAAGACTTCAACTGATGTTGGTCTTGATTTCAGTTGCTTGAACTTTTGGAATCTATTGATTTATATCTTTTTTGGTTGTTTTCCCTTGCTATGTGTTGTAAATAGTGAAGTTTTACTATTATTTTTAGTAATTTGTAATTGGCCCATTAGTCATTAGTCAGGCCCAGTAGGTTAGAATAGCCTATATAAACACAATAGTGGTTGTACATTATTTATCTCTGAAATATAATATATTTAGTTTTCACACTATGCATATCGACCCTCTAATTTCAAACTACAATACTTGTACATATTCACAGATATATTCCTTTTAATTATGAGAATCAATAATAAATGCAATTTATCTGATATATGATTGGTTCTGTGCTCTCTTTTTTTTACCATTGTCTCCAGTTTTTTTCCTATTGTCTATACAGTTTTAAATTAACTAAATACTGCTATATTCGTTTGATTGATCATTGCCGTGGGAACATTTCTCCTGTTACCTTTATTGTACATGCGGCAATGTTATATATGTTGTCTTTTATTGGGCCCATAAAAGAAATCCGAGTTAAGCGAGTTTGAATCCTTGTCATCTGCTTCACTGTTTTCCATAATGGTTAGGAATGACATTGAAAATATGGGTGAATTTGCATACTATGCAGATTTGAACAAATTTAAATTATCAATACATTCCTCAGTATTTTATAGAACAATAATCCCTCCCCCTCTTCAATGAGCCTTTTATATTTAATTCCCCACAAATCTCTTCTGCTCATGAGGTACATGGGAAATGTGATAATTATTCTTTATATTATAAATTAAATATGGATCCTTTTGGTTTTGTATTTTACATGACTTAACTCATGATAAGCTTGTCCATTTTCAATTATCTTTTGCTTTGTAGAAGTTAGATGTGTTGTAATTTATGCCGGTTTTCTGTGTGGTATTTAGGTTTCAGCTTTTCTGTCACATCATTTTTCAGAGGTCACAGACTACAGTTTCACTGCTGATATGGAAACTGAGGTATCTACTATGAATTGTGTCCCCTCCCCACTTGATCTCTGCCATGTATTTTCAATCATTTTTCTTTAGTTATGCAAAAACCTAGGAAAGCAGGCTTTGGAATATTATTTATATTCTTTACATGTTTTGGAAAAATATTCACAGTTACCATGGATTCCCAGGAATCTATTTTGCTCATGCTTCCCCTCTTTTTCATTGCCATGAAGGGTGGGAATATTGCATTCTGATGGCAATGAAGATTATTTTGAACTCAACCAATTTTTTCACTAAGTTAAATTTTAAAAATGTTTGTAGGAATATAGGAATATTATATGATTACCACACACATATATAAATTGTATGTACGTAGGAGTTAGTTATGAATCTTTCTTCGAATATCAGTCCCGGGAATATGATTTTATACTCTCCCCCTCCCTCTCCCCCTAAAGCTGTATATTTGTACTACTATTGCAATTGTAATGTGACATCTAGGATTGTTGACTTTTATTTGTATTTTAAAAATATGGTTGCCTCCTTCCCTGCCCCGTAACATTTTTATTTGATTTTTTGCTTATTGTCTGGGATAGGTGGTCATTGTTATTTGCCTATCATTTCTTCAATAAAAAATGTGTCTCATTTTTTTTTCCAGCTTGATAATGTTTCTGCTGGAACAACCAAATGGAAAGGCCTCCTTGGAGATTATTGGACGCGGTTTAAATCATATTGTGACCGTACTTCTGATGTTCATATTCACCAGGTTTGGAATCTCTCTTCTTTGCTCAATGCTTGCCATTTTGGGGTCTCGAATAACGTTTTTGTTGATATGCTCTCTTGGCAATGTTTTCAGTTCACTTTGTATGTTTGCATATGCTGTTAGTGACTGTGATAGCCTGGATTCAAAAATGTGCAGCATTTTTTTTCATCTTATCTACACATTAATGATTTTTATACTTGCAGGTTGAGAAGATGTTAGAAAAAAAATTTGAGGATTATTTATTTGGCTCTTTCCCAAACAAGAGTCGTTCGTGTCCAAGGTAAGTTATGTCAAGTTATGGATAGGAATAGTTAAATATTAATCTCATCATGTGTGCCACATCCTCATGATTCTATGTTTATGCTGCCGTACTTTTGCCGTAAAAGGGATGATAACAAGATAAGTGTGCACACCTTACTGTCAAATTGTAAAAGTTTAAGAATTGAAATACTTATTGGTTGTGAAACTTGGTTGGCATTGCATCATCGACTACCGTTTAAAGTTCACTGGTACAGCCTTTCCTAGTAAACAGTATTTGCTGACCCTGTGGAGTATAAATTATATGAAATCTCATTTGTAATTTTCTAGTTATACTGGGATAAATTTTGTGTTTTGAATGTGATTATGCTGATTTTGTTTGTAGAACATGGTTGTTGATTGAATTCATTATATACTGCCTGATTTGTTTGTCAGATATTCTCTTGATAACTTCTTATTTGACTTGTTTCAGTTGTACGGAAGGCACACTGATATTTAAAGTAAGTAGATTTGGTTCTGGCTACTTTATAGGCTGTGATCAACATCCGAGGTGCAAGTGAGTATTATACTACATATTTGCTTTGTAGGTTCTAAGTTATAGCCTAACTGTTGTGTGATTTTCTCACAATGGTGAACTTGTATGCTACTTTACACATTTGGAAAATGGTGGTTAGTTATGTTTTCTTATCAATGCAAAGAAACCTTAGTTACTGTATAGTTTGATTCTTATGAATCTATGATACAAATAAATAATGAGGTGCATGTGCAATTAAGCATTTGACTTCAAATTGTCAAAAAGGGGCCAGTAGCACGAGCTTTTCATTTAAGTAGAAACAAGAGTATAAGAAAATGTAAGGTTTAGAGAAATATTAATTCTAGATTTAAGTTGTGTGAAAATTGGAAGCCAAACCATACCATAAGTAATATGATTAAACTGTCTTGGGTCTATCATAGAATTAGGAGGGGCTGCAGGATCGTAGCTGAGTATTGTAGCATTGATCATAAAATCCTACCAAAAATCATCTGAAAACAGAGTTTTTTCCTGTAGTAGCTACTTTTGCCCATCAAATCACTCATTCAATCCGATGAGGGTATCTCGCCTGTGGTTTGGGTTTATGTTGAGAACGGTGAAGACCTCTGGATTTCCTGTTAAGGAGTGTTGATTAGATGGAGAATAATCCAACAGAAGTAAACTTTTAAAAGGGTTTAGTGTTAAATGGTTTGCCATTAGACATGATTCACAAAAGGATTTAATTTATATACACTTAC
>Ga0209282_1002161_pt1 | contig 11227 bp, 6 predicted proteins | sample Mtrugardesep15_FD_187529 | JGI IMG/M metagenome (GOLD analysis project Ga0209282, IMG submission 187529) | Root nodule microbial communities of legume samples collected from California, USA - M. trunc garden sep15 (SPAdes) (version 2) | ecosystem: Host-associated > Plants > Roots > Nodule...
AAACAGATTGAGCAGACATCAGGCCATTATAAACAACATTTTGAAAGATAAAAAAATAGTATTGAATGATCCACTCAATTTTACACCATACTTTTTTACAATTATCTTTTTGCTTAGGTAATTGCTGGTTATATGCATCAGGCAAGAATGTGCTCACCGTTTTTGACGTTTGGAAGCAGTGCATTTCAACCCAGATATAAATACTGTTTGACCAAGACTCACTCTTCCCAATGACCTGAGACATGTTATATAATCATAAGAATGGGAGGATACTAAAATGAATATTTGGAAAAACATTAGGGAAACATGCTGAAGAATTTCATACTTACAATCATAAGTTTTTCACTTATTTCTTTCAAAATTCTTTTTACACTTTCTTTTACTCTTTTCTCAGTCTCAATTAGTTTAGGAATATCAGAAAATATTATACCGTCAATATTTCCAACTACCTGTCTAGCCTTGTGATTTATTGCAATCTTTTTTTTCCATCTCGTGTTTATTTTTTCGATAAGCTGAAAATTTATTTGAGAAGAAAAAGTAAATTAAGATTGGGGGACTAAGCCAAAACCCAATGAAACAAAAAAAAAAAATCAATCTGTGTTGTTTGTTTTAAGAATTTAAAAAAGGTAAGTGTTAATTTTTCACAAACATTCAACGAAAGTCCTTTATTTTTCCATAAAATATCAATGTAAATTAGTTTTTGATTAAAATGTAAGAGTAGTGTAAGAACCTATTTACACCTATGACATATATGATTAAATATTTATTTTTTCTTAAAAATTCCATGTTTAACCCTACCCAGCCTGCATCCGTGTACCCAATACTTCTTAAGCACATCTGGAAGTTAATACAAAACAAGTAATGCCTGAAATCATTACCATAATCTGGTAAAATGAAGCTTTGCCCTGATTTCTCCGCTAGTATCGGCAATTCTTAAAGAAAAAACAGTTGCTTGGTTATTATCTTCTTTGCTAATTTTTGTAACAACACCATAGAGGCTGATGCCAGTCATCTTATCACGAAGGTCGGCCACAAATGACTGCAAAACTTCACATAAGTAATGAGGTTAACTAATCAACCATAAGGATTGAAAATTAGCACTTTTAAGGAGTGTACGCAGGATAATAGTAGTAAAATCATATACAGCCAGATTGGCATTGCTTATGCAGATTCGTCAACCAAACAACATAATAGCATGAACGAAGACATCAATGTTGGAACAGTTTATGTGTATAAATTTGAAAAACTGAGATGCTTATAGGAGTAGGTTCAGGAAAAAACACACAGGCAAAGCAGGTGTACGGTTAGGCAATCTTACAAGCTTGTATAACTTATGTTCGTACAGGTTGTCTTTGAACTCAAACTAAGACATAATCATAAGTCATAACAACAGCTGTTGTCTGACTTCCAACTAGCATAAATATCTTGTCAAAAAAAAACTAGCATAAATATCTTTCTAACATAAATAAAGTAACTTAAATGCGAGATAGCTATTGCAAATGAAAAAATAGAAATAAGAAACAAACCTATCATTTCATTTTACTTTATTTTGGAGAGTGGTAGAGGGTAAACTTACCCGCAATGGATAATTGCTGAAATCAACGGTACCCTGAGAATCACAAGGCAAGCTCACTTGAGAGAACCTGGGACCCTGAGTGGGATTACACGAACCCATTTGCCTTGAACCTTGATGGCGGTTTGGTGTCAATGCTACGCATACCTAATCAACAGAGCTGCTTAGTATTTTCTCTCCATATGACAATTACTATATTAATGTCATACAAAAATCCATTAAGTCACCTGTTCTTCATGTTGAATGTAAGGCACCAAATATAATTGTGTTGCACTTCCATATTCAAGGCAAAATTCCCCGCTTGTTTGAATATCACACTCTACAGAACTTGCAATGTATGGTCTGTCCAGGGCAAGCATGCTTCCTACTCTGTAACCCACCAAAATGGTGAATGTTATCCACATATAAGAAAAGAATGACTCATCTTCATAAGTTTGACAATGTGAAAATTCACCTGAAAAGATTGGCAAGGAGAATCTGCTCACCCCACAAGAAAAAATTTAATGTGGCACCATCACCATCAACAAGAGTGATCTGTTTTCTTTGTGAGGTCCCAAAATTCCCTCGAACTTCCGCAGATTCAATGTTTTCAATCCTGTAATCAATAAAAGAAACTAGTGAGGGCACACTTCCTTGTAAAAGGGAAAAAATATCATAATTCAAGGTTATGGATCATGTTGATGAATTCATATATAGAGGAACATTGATGAACTAGTAAATGATTTAAACCTCATAGTTACACTTAGGTATCTTTATAAACAGCAAAATGGTGCCTGAAATAATTTTAATTACATGATGCTCAATAAATTTACAATATGCTCAAGAACAAAGTCATGTAGCATATACAACGTTCATTCCAAGTAGTTTACCTGGCATATAGGGAATAAGAAGTCCCTTCGTTAACTGCATCCAGAGAAATTGAAGAGAAGGAGTCGGAACAAAACTGAGCTCCTAGCAGCATTGCATCATCATCCTGATTCTAAAATATTAAAGAAAACAAAAGGCTTATCTTTATGAAAACTTGATCCAAAACTAATATAGGTGCAGTACAAAGCTAGTCTTCAAATGCAGAGACTCGATTCCAAACTTGAATTACTAGCATATGAAACTTCGATGCTTAAATTTTAAGACCGCAATACTACATAAGAAACTGATATTTACCTCATCCAATAGAATCACAAGATATTCTGTTGGCAAAAGACGTGGATGACCAGAACTTTCAGTGGCAGTTCGGAGGTAGCAGCCTGTGAGCAAAATCTCCCTCCCTTTATTCAGAATTCCACTTGGCAGGCCTGCCAAGTCATAGAATCTGCTGGACAAAATATGATATTTATAACCTTGAATGAAATTGCCAATAAGACTATGGAAACTTTTGACTTCAAATCACATGCTACGCAAATGATTCTGTGCATGTATTTTATGACCTTTTAAAAAAACACATGCATTTATTGTAAATACTTTTTTTAAAGTAATTCATTGGTAAATTAAGCATTACCAATCATCAGTGAAGTCGGTGGATACTTCGAATCAATGATATTATTACAAAAAAAAGTTAAGCATCTCCAAGAAATGTTCATTCAATCATCAATAGATAGAAAACATAGTCGCAGGAGAGAAATCTACTTCACTGATCACCACAATTGTCAGTTAGAATATCTCGAAAGTATTTCAAATAAAGAATGCACTCAACCAAATGAAGTACTTAATTGTAAGTATTTCTAGGTTTTCATATTTTCACCCGCAATACAAACAAGCCACGCGCAGTTGGATAGACCAAAATATTTTATTCTTTTAATCATAAAATTTACAAATTGACTTTGACCTTGAGAGATTTAACAATGCATACTGCAATTACCTACGGTGTAGATAGAGATCTATGATATTAGAGCTCCAATAATCCCCTAATGTAAGCATGTGGATGTTTGTGCCTGCAGAAAAAAGAAGCAGTTTACAATAATCGCATTGACAGCTACAGAAGCATGATAAATAGTTCATCTCTAACAAAGACTAGGGGTGGGGATAGGTTAAGCCAAACAAAGCTTTGCTTGGAAAAATGTTCTGTCAAAAAAGTTCAAGTATTAAGGCTAATATCACTGGCTTTTCTTTTGGTCTAACCTGATCTTTTAGAAGGTCTAGTTTGGTCTATTAGCCAACTTAAAAGTCTATTAGGGGTAAAAACTTGTAGATAAAGTCAAGTTTTTTAAAGGATAAGCCTAATTTATTTAGGACATAATTTTATTTAAGGTATAACCTAATTTTTAAAAAGTATGAGTTACATGATAATCGACTACACAGGCTAACTAAGTAAATTTATAGGCTTAAGTCTTCATGTAGGTCATCATGCTTAAATTATTAAAAATGTCAACAAGCATATGATTTTTAGACAATGTAAAAAACATAATTACTTAAAGAAACTGGCATAAACCTGATTTATACTAAGCTAAAGACCATTGTCGGCAATCTAGCCTAGCAACCGAGACAACAGCCAATCCTTATCCTAGCAACTGGGATTAGTAACACGATGGCCTCAACCAGAACAACTAGTTTTTTAAAATCTTATTTAGAGTGAGGTATTTTTTACTTATTTCTCCTAAATCAAATCACTTTCTAGTGCACTAAAAATGGGGTAAAATATCAAAACAGATGTTAATTAAAAATAATTTGATAGAACTGTGCCTCAACGGTAGGTCACATAAGTGCTACAATCAACCTTTGCCATGGGAACATCACATGTTTTGAACCTCCTCCACACAGTTGACAATGTTAAATAAACATTCAACATGCTTATTCTACTTAATATGCGAAAAATGCCAACACAGTTTGATGGGAATAGATCAGTTGCAATGTAGAACATCCATGTTTTTTTACCATATAATAAACTAAAACAAGAAAATGCTTTGATTTCAATGTACCTGGAAGTACATAAGCATCGATAATAACAGCTTCCAGAACACTATTCAAAGCAATGAATTTCTTCTCATAAATGGAATCAATAGTAACCGTGTTTGGAAGCTTTATCCTCCGATTATTTTTCTTGAGGCTGTTAATCAATTCAAGTCTCTTCTTCGGTACAGCAACTCTACGTTGCTCACTCCACGCCTTCAAAAAACAAAATCAAACACTCAAAACCCTAATCAATCTCAAAACCTCATCACAATAAAATCAAAATAACCCTAACTAACAACTAAATCAACCTATCAAATCCAAATTAGATTTAATATGACCAACTACAAATCCCTAATTAAAGCAATTCATAATCTAAACCTAACTAACTAGTGTAACTAATTATTGTAACTAACTATTACATCTAATAATAATACCTGAGAAAGTTCAGAGAGCAAAATGGCGGGAGTAACGCCGCTTGAATACGCAATGCAAGTTTTAAGAATACGAGATACAATCCAACTCCAACCATAACCAGATGTATCTGAATCATCGCGCTTCGAATCGTCTTCTAACGATACTAGCTCGGATCTTGCTTGATCGACGAAATTGAGAAAAGGATCTTCTTCCTCCTTCGGTTGTTCTTCTTCGCGTTGATCTACGTCCATTTGGGTATCTTCAACTATCTCTGTATTCACTTCCATTTTAGATTCAGACGCGAATTTGTGGATTGACTAATTGTGAATATGGCGGCTTTTTTACAATTGAAAATGAAAATGTGATTTTTGGAAATAGGTATATTACGCTTTTTGGCGGGAAATAATGGGTTGGGCTAACATAACACCTTTTGAGGCCCAAATAGTGAGTTATTTTCCCACCCTATTCATTTCTATGTGCCCTCCAAATTTCTCATTTTGCTCTTGTTTGGATTATATAAGATAAAATATTTTTTGCGCTATTTTAGATTGTATAATATAAATCCTGTAAAATCTATTAAAAACTCAATCATCGTAATCAGGGGTGGATCTCTTTGGGGACCTCTCTTTGGGGACCCATACAAAAAAATGTTTCTATGGAGACTTGAACCGGCTCCCCCACACTACAATTGAAAGAAACCAACCACTTGACCTGTTAATTACTCTTTGACATGTATTGAAACACGGTATAATATATATTACATACATTTTTGGCACCCCTAACAAAATTACTCGAGATAAGCCACTAATCGTAATATCCCCACAAAAATCGCACGACAGTTTTGTGGATAGCATGAATGGTCAACAATTAAATCATGACATCCTAAGTTTTGTTTATTTCTTAATTTTATGGGTTTCTTGAACTTCATAGAAGGGGGCTTTCACAGAAAGAAAAAAAAAATTGAGTTTTTAATAGATTTTTTTTTATAAGATGATATGAAATTGTGTATGAAGAAAATGAAAGTTGATCAATGAACCAATCTATTTTTTTTATATTTTATTTGAGGAAAAATGATAAAGATGATTCCTGTATTTTAATTTGGGATTACTTATTTTCGTTAAAAATTAATTAAAAAATATATAATTTGTTGATTTGGACTTGACATCTCCACATTTAACAATCACGTTGGTGACTTTTGAAACAAAGTTAAACGGAATATATATAAGGAAAAAAAAAGACTATGACGGACATTTAGAGATTTAAAAGACCAAGATAAGAATATTCAAAAACCGATCCAAATAAAGTATCAAACTTAAAGATATCATTTGTAATTTTATCAAACAAGACTATGACGTGTAAGTTTAGAAACTTTGCGTTGGATTAGATTATAAAAAGGTTGTTGAATATTTTAGGACAAGTAGTGGTGATATAATCGAGATGTATAATGGGATCGCTCACACATTGGTGAAAGTAGTCACATCTTATGTTAGCTCCAATCTTTTTACTAATGCATCTTCGTGTATTTGTACTTTGATTGCAAATTTAATGAATTAAGTTTGTGCCCTCAAACAAACAAAAGTGAAATTTTATCTAGTTGTATTTTCTAATAAAAAAAATCAATTTATTTTAAAATAAAATAATCATTCATTGATCGTAAAAGACAAGGGAGAACTACAATCACATCTTATAAGATCTATTAAAATGATATTTAAAACTTAAACCTAAGTTTTCATCAAATAGACAAACATCTTCCTTCACTTTTACCATTGTTAATTTTCAGTTAACTTTCATTTTTAGATGATTAAAAGAAATGGCAAATCACATGCAAAATTATTGAATCTATTAATTGATATTCATTTTACTAACACCATCAACCAAATTTAAATTTTTTTTTTGAGGGACCAAATTTAAATATTAGTTCTGAGAGATATCAGAGAGGAAAAAGTAATATAAAGGATGAAAGTTTGTAAAGTTACGGAATTATTTTTGGCATTGTAGCAAAGTCGAATTCAAACGTAACAAAAAAAAAAGTCGAATTCAAACAAAAATTATCAACGAAGCAATTATTATTTTCTCCATAGATTTTTGAATCATAATAGGTCAAATCTGATTATATTGACAAAACAAGACTCAATACAGTGGTTGATACTTGATACTCTTAGATTTGTCATATTCACGTTGTAAATGATTATCAAACTTCTGGTGACCATAGAAAAGGGTTGTGCATATCTCTGAAACTAACTTAACTTGTCTAAGGGTCCGTTTGGTTCGAGAGTTTTGGAGGGGAGGGAAAGAGAGATTTTTAATTTTATGTGTTTGGTTCAATTTTTCGAAGGGGGGGAGGGGAGAGGAGGGGAGCAAATTTTATTGCATTGCCAAAATTATCTCTATATTAATTTAAAATCTCAATATTATCCTTGTAACAACATTTATTATATTCTTAGGTTATATTATCCTTGAAATAACTGATAAAAATATGTTTTTTCTTGGATGGGGGGCGACAGGTGGTGGTTGGCAGTGGCGTAGGGCTTTGTGGGTGTGGGAGGAGGAACTCGTAGAGGAGTGTAGGTTGTTACTTTCTAATGTTTCTTTGCAGCCTCTTTCTTATGATGTGTGGTAGTGGCAACCGGGTCCTAATGAAGGCTACTCGGTTTGAGGGGTGTATGCAATGCTCACTAACCAGGAGATGCCGCAGGTTAGGCAATGTGAAGATTTGGTTTGACACAAGCAAGTTTCGCTCAAGGTGTCTATTTTTGCGTGGTGGTTGCTTCGAGATCGACTCCCTACTAAGTCTAACTTAGTACACCGTGGTATCCTGGATGTAGAGGCGAGCTTATGTGTGTCAGGATGTGGTTCTGTGGAAGATGCACGTCATTTGTTTTTGGAGTGCAGTTGCTTTGATTCGTTATGGCATTTAGTGAGGTCTTCGATTGGCTTTGATGGTGTTGATCATTGTGATATATCACATCATTGTGTTCAATTTGCTTATTATACAGGTGGATTGAAATCAAGAAGGTCCTTTCTTCAGCTGATTTGGTTACTTACAATGTGGGTTATATGGAACGAAAGAAATAATATGTTTTTTAAGCAAAAGGAAAATTCCATAGCTTATTTATTAGATAAAGTAAAATATCATTTATTGTGGTGGATGAAAGGCAAAAAGGTTGTTTTTATGTTTGGTGATCGTATGTGGTGGTCGAGCCCTTTGTCATGTTTAGGCATTGGAAACCACTTGTTGCAATTACAGTGAACGACTTGTATCTTTTTTAGTAGCCTTTTTGGTACACCTTGTGCTGTGAGGGTTGCTATATCAGTGTTAATATAATCCATTTTTGCGTGTTAAAAAAAAAGATATAGGTTATATTAGCTTGTAACAACTTTTATTCCATATTATTGGCAACTTTTCCTTGTAACAACTTGTAACAACCCTATTACTAATTTATTATTCCATCGTTTACATCGTGTTGTTATCGATTATATCGTTATTGTTTCGTTACTTTATTATCCTTATTTAATTAAGTTTAAGGGTAAATCAGTAAAATAATTTTAAAATCCCTCCCCCCCTTACGAACCAAACACAATTTTAATCAAAATATATCTCCTCCCCGCCCCTCCTAATTCTCGAACCAAACGCACCCTAAAGAAGGGAACAACACGATATAAATAGAAATCCATTCATATCAAAACAAATATAAATGAGAGTAATTTTTTTTTAAAAAGGGAAATGCTAAACGGTGCTCTCGAGACACTGGTTAAGGATATAAAAAAAGAAATTATATAATAGTTAATGCATTGAAATTGTTTAATTAATTTATAATAATGTCAAAAACAACTTCCTTTTATGGTAATAATTCTCTTTTATGGTATGTTTAACCAGTATTCAGGAACACCGGTTAGCAGGACTCTTTTAAAAAATAATCATTTGGCACTACTATTTTGTCTCTACAACATAAACCCATTTATATTAAATAAATGGTCGGGACACTAGTTAAAGATATAAAAAAAGATAGAATTTGCATTGAAAACAATAATTTTTACGCTTTTTAATACTTCATTACATACTTCTAAATTTTTTTTACTATACTTATTTTCTTTAGAAAATGCAAGTATAATTTTCCGTAAGACAAAATATTCATCAAATTTGTGATAACTTTTTGAAACAATACTCTTATCAAAACAAAATTAATACAGAAGAACCGGAACATAATAACAATAACAAAAAAAGTTTCTAATGTTCTAAAATAGTTGTATAAATACAATTTATTTTATCCATTAATACGTTTACCAATGTGTATGGGTGGCAGCAATGAGTTATACATACTTATAGTGCTTTGGTTTGTACAAGTTAAAATGAAAAATGATTACAGGCTAGACGCCAGAAGGGGAAATAAAAACATATTTATGCACTGAGAGGAGAGCCACATGAAGAATAAATTTGCAGAGTGGTCAGTGATAGGAGCAAGAGTTTGAAATAGACAAGTCATTGAAAGTCTAGGTGTATTATTCAGGAGCGTTTGGGTTGTGTCTAAAAGACTAAAGTTGCGTTGCTGCGGTTTATTATTTATGATTATGATAGTGATATCTGCAACGAACTGACACTAAAAAGGACACAGTAATCATAAGTTCAATGACTAACACAGGATCGACCATTGTGATTTAACTATATTCCTTACTTCTTCATTGCCAATTTCGTGGTGACAGTGCAGCTTCTTCATGTCACGTGGTTTGTTTCTTCAACAATGGTTAGGTTACGACTTTGCTTCCTCATCAAACTGAATCAATCAAAGTAAAGTGATCATAACCAGATCATAGCATTACTCAGCCACATAAACAAACTAGGCTACTAGCTATAGTCTCTAGCTCAATCACTTTATGCCATGCATAAAATGGCTTTCAATGTAAAACAAAATACACATGCCAATATTTGATTCTTTCATCCTCTCAAAAAAAATAAAAAGATTCTCTTATAGAAATTAATTTTAAAGTCATGGTAACAAACGCTCAAGATTTGTTGTATTTTTAAAAATTTTATTTTATAAAAGAGAGTCAAAATTTTGAATGGAAATTTAACGAATCAACATATTCATAGACATATAGATTCTATAAAGAGTTAAATATGTTTTTGGTCTTTACAAATATACCAACTTTTTGTTTTAGTCCCTCTAAAATTTTCCTTTAACTTTTAGTCCCTATAAAATTTTCAATCACTACTTTTGGTCCCAATTTTTGAGTTAATTTTAGTATTTTTTTAATGAAATTGTGCAGAAATTAATGTGTAGAATATTGTAAAAATCTTTCCAAAAAAAAATTAGAATTTTTTAGCAAAACATAAATTTAATATGAATTTTTAACCATAAACAATATAAAAATTCATATTAAATTCATGTTTTGTTAAAAAATTCTAAATTTTTTTGGAGAGATTCTTATAAAATTATGAATTTTTCTGCAAAATTTTATTCAAAAATATGAATTCTACATATAAGTTTACTTTAAAGGAGGGACCAAAAGTGAAGATGAAAAATTTTATAAGAATTAAAAGTTGAAGGAAAATTTTAGAGGAACTAAAACGAAAAGTTGGTATATTTATAAAGACCAAAAACATATTTAACCCTTATATAAATATCAACAAAAAACAATATATGGAGTTCATGTAACCTCTGAATAGTACAATTTAAAGAATCTAGAGATAAATTAAAGTTAGTTAATTAATCAGCACAACGATTGTCCATTATTTGGTTATGATAAAATTCAACGCGTCAATCCAAAACTAAGTTATTGTGAATACGTCGCACTAATGTGGAAATCATCCCACTAAACTTGTAGTTATTTGTAACTATTAATCATAACTTAGTCACTTTCCACAATGAGTTGTAGAATATGCTCCTTTCAAATCATATATATCCAAACCTAGGTACAATGCATCACACACACCAATCTTTCTAATATAGCCTTTTATCCATCCCCGTTTGAGTTACATAAAAGGTTGCCACCGACATGCAGACTCTTCGCCCCCTTTACAAGCACCACCCTCTAAGGTTATTGTTAATTTAAAATTTGTTTTCAAGATAGAAGTCAAACTATTATCAAAGGGATAATTACATAATTTATCCATGCAAAAGTTATAACCTTTTTCTATTCCTTAAACAATATCATTAAGGCATTTATTATTATTATTATTATTATTATTATTATTATTATTATTATTATCTTCTACTTTCTGAAGACTGCCGACAGAATGTCTATCATGGGATCTACATCTTTAACTCAATTGTGAATTTTGGATTCATTCGTTTGTACACCATGAATATAAATAATAATGTACATATTTGTATCAACAAAAAAAATGAACATATG
>Ga0209282_1002163_pt1 | contig 11220 bp, 1 predicted proteins | sample Mtrugardesep15_FD_187529 | JGI IMG/M metagenome (GOLD analysis project Ga0209282, IMG submission 187529) | Root nodule microbial communities of legume samples collected from California, USA - M. trunc garden sep15 (SPAdes) (version 2) | ecosystem: Host-associated > Plants > Roots > Nodule...
CTGTGGTGGACTGCCTACCTATTTGTATGAATGGGTAGACGGCGTGCAAGATTAGTTGATTTGCATTGTTTGGTGAGTTGCTTGAGGATAGCGGGAGCTTCCTCCGTTTATTTCGCTTTCGTGTCTTAGATAGGCTCTGATCTAGGACGGCGTTTTCTTTTATGTTGCTTGGATTTATCTTTATGGTTAAGATTTGCCCTCATGTTGGGATTTGATTATTATACTATTTGGACGTATTTATGAGACAATGACATGACTACTTGAGGTGTATGATATATATTTCTGCTGTGATGTTTTTAATTGTTGGAATTTTTATACATGTCAACTGTGAATTATGCGAAGACGTGACATCTATTTCTTAAATATTTATTATATTTGCGTGAAAGAGCTTCCGCTTGAGGGATAAGCATGATGAATTGATGGACTCACACTTGAGAGGGAGATTTTTGTGTGCAAGTGTGAGTAATTATATGTCCCACATCGGTTAAAAAATGATGATTGAACACTTTATAAATGAGGGGACCCATAAACTTATTAACTTAAGGTTTTGAGTAAGAGTATCGTGTCTCTCTTATTTACGTGATTGCACTGATCTATATGTGGATGACCCTAGAGTCACCTCGTGATCCAAGAGATATAACCAACAATACTAATCTTTGTGGTGACAATCTTATTTATCACTTAATTATTGGGTTGGATATAGTTTGGTCCACTTCTCAAATTGTTATCATATGTTAATTCTCAATACTCTCATCTATATAGAATGACAACTCGAACTATAATCCAATATAATTAAGTATTGTCAATTCAAAACTAATTGTTTGTGTTCCCATACTGGTAGTTACAAAATTATTTTTTTAAAGCCAGGTGGGTGCAAAGGTAAAGTACAAGAATAAGACATATAAATCGAATGCACATACTATTCCAAGAAATTATTTTTCCCTCACACTTATGTCTATCATTGTCCACAATATACGCTACAAATTAGCAAATATGATGAATGTTATGGTGCGAAAAATAAGGAGAACAAATAGAGCTTCAATGACGTAAAAGTATATATGATGTAGGTTGTAAGGAGAATAAAGAGAACTTCAATGAGTAGTTCGAAGTTGGAGTGTTATTAAAAAAAAATGAAATACGCCAAAATACACTATTGCGAAGTATATATTAAGATACCTCTTTTAATTCAATTATGTAAAAAAATTATGAAAAATGTCCTCTCGATGACATTTTTAAATTAAGTTTAAAACGTTAGAAACATAGTTTTTTTTGTAGGGACGTTATAAACAAGTTATTAACTTAATTTCATAAAATAAAAATTAATGAAAAATAAGTGATTTTCATTCTATTTGGTGTTTTCGGATGCAATTGAGTTTGTTAAATGCATGATGATTGACAGTACATTTTTTTTTTTAAGGAATGACAAAGTACATTTTTGAACTTATAGTTTATAGGCTCATTTGACTAATTTTTTTTTTCTTTCATAATAGTCCTGAACTTATAACTTATTTTACTAATTTACAAGATTTTTTATAAGTTAATTCAAGTAGCTTCTAACTTATCATTGTTCTCTAATTTATGTCTCTAATATTAGTTGAAAAACTTAAATATTAATTAAATATATCTTTTATGTCAATTCATATTTTATAAGCTAGTTCAACCGTTAACTTTATCAAATACAACAAATTCAATCAACTAATTTATGTGCTACCAATTGCAAACTTGCTTATCATTTATCCTTTATAATTTATGTGCTACCAAAAATCAAATATATATATATATATATATATATATATACACTAAATAGAGTCTTTACGTTTTGTTTAGGTGAGAGTCTTAAGTTTTCTTCTCCGATATTTTATTTTCTCATTCGTTTGTCTTTGTTATTTGTCCGGAATAATAAAAAAATTGAGTAACTTACTAAACATAGATAATGGGTCGCTGAAGTTTTTGTTGGGTGTTGCATGTACATCACAATAAATAGCAGATTTTTTAAAACCAAATGCAGAACGAATTCATCCACGTTTTGTTCGTCATGCTGCCAAGCCTCTTTGAATTGAACTTATTTTAAGTTTATGCAAAATAACTTATGAAATTAAATAAGTTTTTATTTATTAATCATAAACTTATTTTTGACCCAGTTTATTAATCATAAACTTGTCAAGGTAGTTTATGAAAAAACAATTTGTGAAAATAAAATTTTCGTTAGTGAGAATTTATGAATTAATATAAAAATTTATTTATTTGCATAAGTTATTATTCATAAACTCAATCTAAACGGATCTATACCATCGTTTATAATAGGAAAATGAATATAAATAATCAAAGAGAGAAAAAAAATGAGAAAAAAAAAATTAAAACAAATTTTCTTTCATCATTGATCAAATGTGACCGGTAGACAATTTTAGAATTGTACAAACTTTTCCTCTCAAATATAAATAACTAACGGTGGATGTAGAAAATCTCAAAAATTGTGAATTGGGGTAAAAAAATCCTGTTTTAAAAATGAAGTGACTAAATCTTAATTTAGACAAAATATTAGGATGAAAGTGTATTTAAGTCAATATATTTTTTATTCACACTACATGTAGAAGTGTGTGTGTTTTTTTTTTTTCGAAATGTGTTTTTCCCTCAAAAAAGATGTAGAAGTGTGTTTAGCCGAAATCAAATTAGATATAATATATTATTTTTAAAACTAAATTTTGCATGATCACTATATTTATTTTCCCTTTTATACACTCATTTTATTTACAATTTTTTTAAGGAAATTTTATTTACAACTTTTAACAGTTAGTAATAGAGTTGAAATAATAAATTATCATAATATCTATAATTAATATAAAATTTAATATAAATAATAATATTACGTAAATTGGAGGATGCATGCACTTCAATTTTTGTTTTATAAAATGTGGGGTATATGCATGAAACCAAACCTTAATGTTATTGATCGTAGTGGCAGGTTTGTTGTGTATGCTATACACGTATATATAACTCAGACAAGTAAATCAATCTTCATTTAATTCCCATTTATATTATAGCTAGAGATTATCTGATTTTTAATTTTCAACTGTCCAATATTGAATGATTTGTTTATCTGCCAGATGAGAATATCCTCTAAGATTTTATATTTATAGTCAAATTAATCGTGAGAGATAAGACAACTTGTTGTCAATTAATTAGTTGACCATTTAGTATAGTTTCTTTTCTTCTCAATCTTAATGCATGCATTGTGTATAGCTAAGTTACATCTACTTAATACCTAGTTAATGAATCATCCTAATTTGATCGCCGAAATAGGGGCGCATTAAAAATTCAAGTATGCACTAGCACATATACTAAATTTTTCAAAATTATCCTAAACTTGTGCTGAAAAAATATATTATCCTAAACTTAAGGCTAACTTTGGAGGTTTAGAAATTGAACAAGAGATTAATGAAAAAGGAAGAGAATGTTAGATCATGAGAGGAGATAGATGATCATCTACATTTGATGAAGAACAATCATATAAAAAGAATTTGACACCAAGTATCCAAAATATCAAGACATTAAGATTATGAGTTCTTTCACTTATATATTTAACATTTATATTTTTATCTAATGTGAGACTTCTAATTTACACTTGTATTATTTTTCTTCACGAATGTAAAATCCTCTTAATACGTGAAACTCTAAAATGGAGTAAACGATAAAATTGGTTCCTTAAATTATACTACATGTCACTCTTTTTAGTCATTAAATTTTATGAATAGACCCATCCGTCCTTGAAATTGTATCACATTAGTTATTGTAGTCCCCATGTTAACGCCACATCAATACAACATCATAGAATGATTGACATGTTACAAACTTGGGACATTTTTTCTTATGTGTAACATTGAAGTACTAAAACGGTCGACATTTACAATTCAGGGGACCAAGTTTGGGAAGACAAATTTGAATCATCAGCTACGGACCATAAGCATGAAGAGCTGTGGAATACAAGGTGTTTATATACACCAAAAATAATTAGTCATATAATGTATTGGTCACTCGAGTGGAGTAAATGATTTTGTATATCAACTGCGTCATAATGAGTTGACGACTTGACGCTGTATTATAATAAGTTGAAGTTGGAATCAACTGATATAGAATCGACTTACACGTCAATCGGGTGTTGGCTAATAAGTGAGTGTGGCTACTAAGAATGTAATCAATTGATTAAAAATGGGATCATTGTCAAAAGTATAAATTAGTCAATATAATGTCTTATTAGTTGAGCAGACAAACCTAATCAGTTGGTCGCACTAATGGACGGATAGGCATCAAATTTCACACGACGAAACAAGGTTAATGGACAAGGTTGAATCTCTAGTGAAGAATCAAGTCACTATTTTTGTTCTCCTAATTCTAATCCATGAGAATAATACATCCTCGAATGCTTAAATCATCACTGAAAGTTATTCACCCCTCAAAAGTTCTTTCTGAGCGATCCTCTCATAAACTCAATTCTACAAAACAAATTTTATCGTGATTGAACCATGTTTATGAAGCCTTATCCTTAAAAATCTGGTCCAATTTTTAAAACAATTAATGATCGAGGCAATGATTCTCCTCTGATTGTTGGTGACCATGTTTGAGTTTTGGGTCCATCTTAACTCTATTTACTCAATGCTTCACTTCACTAGTGAAAGCTGCATCCATATCATATAAGTTGATAAAAAAAGATAGGATCATGTTAACCGGTGCCCCGGAACAACGGTTAAGGTATCTAAAAAAAGAAAAATTAAATTAAAAATGATATTTTTTTACTTTTGAAGAATTGATTACACAATTTCCAAAACAAAAACTGTTATATTTACTTCTTTAACCAGTGCCTTGGGAATACCGGTTAACATTTCCCAAAAAGATACTATAACAAGAAACGTGGTTGAAGTAGCACACCATTATGTGAATGAAGTAAGAAACAGTGGATCAATTGCATTGAATGGTCATCAAAGTTACATGTCTGCGCAGCTACATCTCTGCTAGAGGAAGGCTAGAGACGCTCTCTTTTCAATACTTTCTCTAACACTTTTTTACATTGGATGAAATCTATGTATGTCCCACTACTTTAAATGTGACCCATTTCTAATGTTTGGGACACACCTTGATTTAAACTAATAAAAAAGTAATTGTTAGCATTCCTCTCTATTATCTCTACTTCACTAACAATTTAGAATCGTCTTAGTAATAGAGGGTGTGTAAATTTACTTCTACTGTTGTATTATGAATCTGCTGCATGCGACAATGACAAGATTGTCAATATTAATAATCTTGATCACATGCAAGCATATATACCCTATTGGCTCCCCCAAACTTTCAATAAATTCATAAAATTAGAAAAAATTCTGCCATGCAAACAGGACCCTCTTCCCTATTCTATTAAGTTTTACAAAGTTAGTAATGATTTGTAACATCACATAATAAATGATGTTCAATAAATGTTACTCAGATGTGTGTTAATATTGTACTGTAAGATCACATGAGATTCACATGGCAGGTTGCGACTGTCTTTAAGCTTGGAAAGGAAAATATATACTCTATCCTTGTATGCATCGGGTCCTATATATAAGAAAAAAGCATCGTATGTATAGGGTCTTATATATAAGAAAAAAGAAAAGAAAACAAAATATGACACCATACTCATACCAACGACATTGCAGTTGTGCGTGCGAGTTTCATGTAATGTTTTTCACTTTTTTTACAGAGGAAAAAGTTTATTTTTTATTTTTATTTCTAATTTGATAGTTTATTTTAAATGACTCTATTTAATCCCCATTAGAAAGAATTAGAGCTGATGACAATTAGTTGAGCAATTTGAACAATGTTTTAGACTCGACAATTGATTTGTTGAATATGTTCATGAATTAAATGAAATTATGTCTGTACATCAGTATGTACTTATTCGTCCGGGTTTAAGACATATGCTTGGAGACAAGTGTATGCTTCGACGAATAGGCAAGTGTAATTGTGCACAGTGACGGATCTATAAATTTTAACTTGTGGGGGCAAGATTATATATAATAAATATTTGGGTCATGTTAACTTGTGCTCTTAGAACACATGTTAAGCAACCTAAAAAAAACGATTTTGCATTGGAAAACACAATATGACAATTTTTAAGAAGTTGAATACACGTATTTTGATATGTGTATTTATACAAGTTAACATTTGCCTAAATATTTATACAAAATTTTAGCAATGTATAAGTGATAAAATAATAACATCGTTGTTATTGAAAAAAAATACTTGAAATTATAAACACTACTACTATATATTAAAAAAATTAAAGATTCATATTAACATCGATCTACTAATTAAAATTGTTCATTACATATTTTTATATATTTAAAAAAGTATTGTAGAACTTTGTTAATTTTCAAACACTAATAAAAAAAATATCCCTCTATATGTATGTGAAAAATCATTCAAAATTTCATCTCAAATGCATTCATACATTTTATTTTGTAAATTCATGAGTGAAACTCTTCTTTTGGTATAAATTTTGAGTTAATGAAGGCAATCTAATATTTTAAGAGGAAGCAATAATTTAAAATTAAATATTTTACTGCGTATAACACAAACATAAGTGGGGGCAATTGCCCCAATCTCATGTATATATAGATCCGTGATTGATTTTACTATTTTTTGTGGTGGCCAGAGTTTGAACCCCACACCTTACATATATTATACATTATCTTACCAATTAAGCAAAGCTCCCCTGATTGTACATTAATTTTAACCCAAGAACTCTAAAACATTAAGTTTATGAATCCTTCCTTATATAATGTTCAACATTTATTTTCTTTTAGAGCCACTTCAAAATATTCATTTGACTCATTGGTTTGCTCATACAATGAGACGTTCTCCAACTAAAATTGATAATCAAAGCACAACATTTCATCCTTTGCTAAACATCGATCGGCATAGAGAAGCTTTAATGATTCTTATTAATTCATTTTGCTTAAATAAAAAGTCTACCGAAGTTTGTGAAATTATTCTTTGCCCAAAATAATTAGTTTGAATTTAGGGTCTATTTTAAAATAGTTAATTTAATACTAACTAGATTGTTGACCCGTGCTTCACACAGGTTTATTGTTAAGGGATTGACATACGAATAATAAAATGCAATATATAATTGATAACAGTGAAAAAAAGAACAGTTTCAATAAACATGAAATTACATGACACAGTCTGAATCCTTAGATAATAGACCAAGTAATTGCGACAAAACTAAATAGGAAGACTGTCAAAATTGGTGTAAACATCTCAAACAAAAAACAAAAAACACAAAAAGAATATTCCAATTCTCAAAAAAATATGCATATCGATAAAATGCGTGTTAAATTAGAATACCAGTTAAACAGTGGTATGATAGGAAGGTTGTAAGGTCACGTCCTTCCATTTGCAAAAATCAAAATATCAAAATAGAGAAACACGATTTAGGGTTTGCTAAAGATAATCGGGTTAAAATGTTGCAGACTTAAGAAAATTAATAAATAAGGATAAGTGTGTGTACAAAATATTGTCAAAAGAAAAAACAACATGATAAGAATGAAATTGGTGCGATGCATTTTTTTAGATGGAATTTGTTAGGTTAAATTACTGCTAACCTAATACAGCAAATTGGAAGGAAATTATTAGGTTAAAATGCTACAGACTTAACAAAATTAATAAATAATGATTACCGCTAACATAATACAGCAAATTGGAGGGAAATTATTAGGTTAAAATGCTGCAGACTTAACAAAATTAATAAATAAGGATTACTGCTAACCTAATGTTGCAGACTTAACAAAATTAACAAATAAGGATTACTGTTAACCTAATACAGCAAATTGGAGGGAAATTATTAGGTTAAAATGCTACAGACTTAACAAAATTAATAAATAAGGATAAGTGTATACAAAATATTGTCAAAAAAAAACGAGAATGAAATTGGTGCGATGCATTTTTTTAGATGAAATTTGTTAGGTTAAATTACTGCTAACCTAATACAACAAATTTGAGGGAAATTATTAGGTTAAAATGCTGCAGACTTAACAAAATTAATAAATAAGGATTACTGCTAACCTAATACAGCAAATTGGAGGGAAATTATTAGGTTAAAATGATGCAGACTTAACAAAATTAATAAATAAGGATAAGTGTGTCTACAAAATATTGTAAAAAAAAAACAGGATATGAATGAAATTGGTGTGATGCATTTTTTTAGATGTAATTTATTAGGTTAAATTACTGCTAACCTAATACAGCAAATTGGAGCAAAATTATTAGATTAAAATGCTGCAGACTTAACAAAATTAATAAATAACTAGACTTTTGACCCCGTGCGACGCACAGGTCTTCTCGACTATAATAGAGATCAATAAATAATCTTTAACCCGTAAGATGATGGGTCATTCAATAAATGAAAATTAGATTATTAGAGATACAATATTACAATCAAATGATAATAAAAAAAATTATTAAGAAAAAAGATAAAAAGAATACAAAATTATATTGTTGCACGGGTCAATTTTCTTTATTACTTTTATAGTCTATTCTCTAATTATGAAACTAAATATCTACCAAAAATACAATCTTACCCCTTCTTAATTTTTTGACATGTCATCAAAATTATATTCTTTTGTGTCTTTGGCATCAACTTTGCCCTATTTTTTTCTCTCCTAAAAACAAATTAAAACAAACTTACTCGATAAAACACACTAACTTAAAAAAAAATTAAAGAACAAACAAATTTAATCTCAATATATACAAATTTTCCTATAATTCAACTTCTAAATATTAAAAAACTTTAAAAAAAAATACATGTCTAATTATGAAATTAATGTCTACCAAAAATACAATCTTACCCCCTGTTAATTTTTTGACAAGACATCAAAATTATATCATTTTGTGTCTTTTATTTCAACTTCCCCATATCTTTCTCTTAAAAACAAATTAAAACAAACTCACTCGATAAAACACACTAACTTAATCTTTTTCTAAAGAACAAACAAACTTAATCTTAATCTCAATCAAAATAAATTTTTCTATAATTCAATTTTTAAATATCTAAATAGTTAAAAAAATTACAAAATATTTATTACAAGGCATATACCTACTTTTCAAAAAATTACACAGTTTCAAGATTGCTTCTTTTCTAAAAATAATTTGACTATGTTTCTTCTTTATATTTTTTTAAGTCAAAAGAAAAATTATATTAAATTAAAATAAATAGATAAAGAGACCGGGGGCATTACACCTGACTTAGGTAAAACAAAAAAACGGGGATATAACATAATAAATCAGACCAAGTGGATCGACCCAAATCTATCGTAACAAAAATTCACTAATCAACAAGTGAACCTGTACACAGGAGCGAAACCAGATCACCAAAAAAATAATATGAAAAGTGAACCTCTGTAAAAAACAATTAATCAATCGACCATCAGCACCGTATCAAAATCTAAGTGCTAACAACTGCTTAAACAAATCAACAAACATAAAAGCTCTTTCGTACTTGAAAAACTAGGGTGTAGACAAACAAGTAACTTTGAAACATGCATATCTCTACATATTTGAAAACAACAAAGAATCAAATAAGTCAGGCCACAATGTCATATTAGAAAATATTATTATTTTTAATTATTGTCGATTATTAATTATTATATTTTTTTAAGGATAATTATTATATCTTTTAGAAAGATGACTATAAAAAAACAATGAAAATATGATAAATGAGTGACTAAATAATATTGGTTTTTTTCAATTATATTGTTGTACAATTCATACACGGGACTCATAACGACATCTTTATCAATAATGAAATATTTACTATTTTAAATATTTCTACATTTTTTTAGTTTACAACTTCATAATATTTAATGATTTTATCATGTACAAATTACACTAACCTCCCTTAAGGTCTTCTTAAATAACACAAACACCCACTCTATTTTTTAACTAAACACTAATCTCCCTTATTTTTCTATCAAATTGACAAGCACTTCTTTTATAATACAACACAGTTTGAACTTTGTTAATTCCATTTATTTTGAGCAATTAACTTCTTCATACGAGTATGAACTCATTTAATTTTCGACCATTTTTTTTTCCATTTTCCACTAAGTGATTTCTCTCAATCTATTGTTCATCAGTCAAAGTGGTTTAATTTTTAAACTCTAATGTAATAAAACAGATATATCGAAGATCATTTCCTTTTCATTGATCAACCACAATGTCCATCCACCAAAATTCTTTTCATTTCTGTATTCTGCTTTGATCTCTTCTATAATTGCCGATGTTTGATTCTATTTGGTGGTAAAAATAAACGTTGTTATTGTTTCTCCATTGCGAGAAAAAAAATCCACATTAACTTAATTTTAAAAAGAGAAAACATATATAAACAAATCAAGACAAAATCTCATTTAACTTATTTCTGAAAAGAGAAAACAGACACAAACAAACCAAAATAACTGAGATTAAATTGTATATTTACAAAATTATTGAAATGGATAAAATTAAGGGAAATTGATGTATTTGAAAAATTAGAAGGGGTGCTTGGGTTATTTAAGAAAATTTCAAGGGAAGTCAAAGTAATTTACCCTTTTATCATTAACGTCGGATTTATCATTAGTTTTTTCTTATTTTCTCAATTCATATAATATTGTAACGAGTAGTCCCCAACTTCAAATTAACCCGTGCGGAGCACGGGCCGGTGCTTAGCACGGGTTTGTTGCTAGTTAAACATAAAAAATTAATGCAGTTTATGGTTCCTAACAAATTATTTAGGGTAGCCGAATTTGCATGGAAATTAGGGTAAAAAAAATCTATTAAATTAGTTTAAGTTACCGTAGACAATATATATGATGCAAATTTAGAGTCAAAATTTTAGGATAGAGTTGTTGCAAACCTAATAGGGGATCAATGGAGGGGAAAAATTAGTTTAAGTTGTTGCACACCTAATAAAATTAATAAATAATAAGGATAAGGTTAAGGATTAAGATATCTATTAAATTTTTGCTTTGAAAAATATTCACGGTTATTAGAGAGAGAAATGAAAAACATATATGATGCAGATTTAAGGCCAAAATTTTAGGATAGAGTTGTTGCTGCAAACCTAATAAAGAATTAATAGAGGGAAAAAACTAGGTTAAGACTTAACAAAATTAATAAATAAGGATAATAGGTATGCGGAGACTATTATTAGCAACT
>Ga0209282_1002164_pt1 | contig 11220 bp, 6 predicted proteins | sample Mtrugardesep15_FD_187529 | JGI IMG/M metagenome (GOLD analysis project Ga0209282, IMG submission 187529) | Root nodule microbial communities of legume samples collected from California, USA - M. trunc garden sep15 (SPAdes) (version 2) | ecosystem: Host-associated > Plants > Roots > Nodule...
TGGGTACCCGCAAAAAATACCCATAATGGGTAGGGTAAAACCCCGCTTTTATGGGTTTGGGCACGGGTCCGGGTAATACCCACACATATTAATGGGTATGGGCACGGGTAAAGGTACTATAGTGCCCAGACCCGCAACCCCGCATATACATATTTATATAATATCATAAATAATTTTTTGGCTTAAATATGCATTTCATCCCTGTAATTAGGGGTGGTTTGAAATTTCATCCCTGAGCTTACTAATCCTCCCATTTTGCCCCTGCAATTATTAATCATTTGAAAACTCATCCTAAATGGAAGGATTAGTAAGCTCAGGGATGAAATTTCAAACGATCCCTAATTACAGGGATGAAATTCGAGTGTAATTTACTGACTCATCCTCATCTTAACCCAGTAATCGTCTGCCACGTGGCTAATCACTATCCTCGTCAGCAAAATAACGTAATTAGGACGAATTTTCAAATGATTAATAATTGCAGGGGCAAAATGGGAGGATTAGTAAGTTCAAGGATGAAATTTCAAACCACCCCTAATTACAGGGATGAAATGCATATTTAAGCCTAGAATTAATCATTTGTGTAATTAGTCACACGTAAAATATGCCTTACGTAATTATTTGTCAATGGGATCAGAATTAGCAAACCACTTTGACTTGTATTTATTGTAAATACATTATAATTATAAATACAGCTGTGTTGTCTCATTAGACACAGAAAATTAAAACTCAACTGTTGTTTTCTTAAAACACATAATTTAGTTGTTGTCACTTGTAAGTAGGCAGGCTTAGAGTTTTTGTGCAATATTGTTGCAATATGTTTACAGTTGCTAAGAAAGTGAATATTTTCTATTCTACCCCTGGTAGATTGTACTACCTAATTACAAGCCCCTTTAGAAAAAAAAATTGTCCCTAAATATTACTAGATGCATTTTTTTTTTCAATTTTTTTTTATTAATACTATTAGTCTGTCTTTGGAGATGAAAAATCAATATTGGACACTTCTATACACTAAGGATAATATAGTAATAGTCATACTCAAAATATACACCTTAATTGTATTACGAACCGTTGGAAATTCCGCCTTAATTGCGGTCCGCCCGTAGTCGCCTAAATTGTGACCTTTGGTTAGCCTTCATTGCAGCCTCCAACACCTTCATTGTGTTGGCTTTGAGGGGGTGGATTTAGTCCCACTTCGGATAGAAAAGACTCTCGAGAAGAGTTTATAAAGAGGAGGCACTCCTCACCTTACAAGCCGTTTTTGTAAGGATGAATTAGGCCCCAAATTTTAACACAAACTTTTCTTAATATATACGCGAAAGTTCAAAGGAGCTTGTAAACAGGGATGGAAGTAGTATCACTATCAGATATCAAATCAAGAGTTAATAAATGTATAGTCTTTTTTGTTTGTGCCAATATCCTTGCATGATGTCTTTCTGCGTTCTCGCTTCCACGAATATCTATGTGGTAACTTGCTGTGTTTGTGCTCTCCTTTTGTAGGTTATTAGCAGTGTAGGTGATCTAATTGGCATAAAATACTTCCCTGCTGAACCAAATAAGCAACAACAAGATGGTAAAACTGTGAAGTTCGAATGAGATAGTCAAATAAGAAAGAAGAAAGAGGAACACGAAGATTATTGAAGGATAGAGCTGTAGTTATTGTAAGGCATTTTTGAATCCATGGTGATTTCAAACTAACTGGCATGTATAAATTTGTTGCCATCTTCAAAAGTGAGGTCTTGGATTAAAGCATCAGATCCATATAATCTTTTGTTTTCGGATACAAGTCATGTCTCAAGGAGGAAGTCTGTCTCTATTTACTTATTTTTCTCAGTCATTAGATGATGTGTATAGTTGCAGTTTGATTACTATTTATTTTGAAACTGACTATTGTTTGCAATTATAATCAAATTGTAAAATTGAATTTTAATAAAAAAAGTTTAGCATCTTATATTGTTCGAAATTATAGACCGGATAAGAGCTCATGAACAATGATTCTCCCTCCGGGCGAAAAGTTGCTTACTTTTCTTCCTATCTTTCTCATATTTTTTATTTTCAGGTGGTGTTAGCCATGAGGGAAACTGCATCGAACTTCGAAGACCATATTACTTCAAAGACCATATTGTGAAACTAATTTTGTTAATGTTGGATTTGAGTGGAAAAATGAATTGAATTCAGGCTTAAATATGATTTTGATACCTATAATATATTTAGTTTTTCATTGATTATTCTTTGATTTGTGATTGATCCTTTGAAAATAAAAATATTATTGTCATCGGTTCCTATGTTGAATAAACAGATTAAACAAATTGTTCTTGCCGGTCGGTTTCTAGACTAAAATCCTTGATCTGCAGCTCACCCGTGGATTGCAACAACACCCATCTCTTACCATTTTCGTCAACAATTATGGTGGATGGCGGTTTCTTCAATTTCTCCATTAAATTTTTTCTTCTCTTTTTAAACTCACGAGTAGAAAGAATCAACAAGAAAAGGAGAATTTAAAATTTCATCAAGAACCAGCTTTTTGCTAAATCAAGATAAAAGAAAGAAAGAAGTTGAATTCTGATAATATGTTATTTATTTTGATATGCATTTTAATATATTATTTAGTTAAACGCAAACAACATTTTATTTTTAGAATAACAATTTTTTTGAGAACGCAAACCCTTGAAGAACATCTCACCCAAATTTTTTACTAACATTCTATCAGTAACCTCTATGATATGAATTAAATTTGTTGCTTTTGACTGTATCTCTATATTCTCTAACAAGAATAACCAACAAATAATCAGTTAGTGATGTAAACACAAGTCTCAGTGATTATATCAAGGACCTCAAAAAGGATTTTCAATGTCAAGGGATTATGATTATATCAAGGACCTCAAAAAGGATTTGGTCAGTACTCTTTTCTTTTCTTCTCTTTAATTCTTTCTTTACTTTTCAACTTCTTTCTTTTTGTTTCTTGCATAATCATATTGGATTTTTCTTTGATTTGCTTTCTTCTATCTAACATATTCGATTCTTGCTCATTCTTGATCCCAGTTTTGTTCAAATGTGTGTTTCTGAGATTGACACAGATTGCATTTCTTCACTGCATTTTGTGTTTGTTTGTATTAAGCCTATCTACAATCATGAATCTTGATCATTCTTTGCTTCTAATTTCATTGATTCTCTTACTTGGGAACCTTTCTGCTATTCTAATTTTAATTGGACAGGTGTAGGTGCTGCCAATGGAAGATGCAGATATGTCAATGTCTTTGTCCATTGAATTTTGAAGAATGAATGAGCAAAGGGAACCTTGAAAAGAGTGTTATAAAGAAACTTCTCCATTCCTATCATTTTATTACCTTTGATAATTTCAACATCTTTGAGTTCATAACAAACTTTTATTTCAACATTCAAATAAATTTAGATGTTCAAAAGTGTCTATAGTAATTATCATCATTCTTTGGCAATTTTCTTTTATTCTTGTTTTTTTTTCCATCCTTTATACCATTTTTGAAAAAAATAATCAAATAACCATGTGTTTAAGGACTTTTTTATTGTTATATTAGATTAAATTTTCTTTGTCCATAGATTTTTTTTTTGGCCTTTTTTTTTTTTTTTTTTTTTTTTTTTTGTTTTTTTTTTTTTTATGAATATGAAGTTTTCATTTTCACTCCTGCTCTTTCCCCTAATTTGCTAGAATGTGAAAAATGCAGCTATTTCTTTGAAAAATACAACTATTTTCCTTAATTTACTCATTTTTCGTGTATAACAAAGTATTTCAAAAACACGATATTCGCATGGGTTTTTAACTAGTTATTTACGTATAAAATAAGTTGTTTAATAGATAATAAAACAGAAAAATAGAAAATCACACACACACACATAAAATATTGGGGTGTTACATATTCCATGAAGACTCCCGATGCATTAGTCACCGAATATTCATAGTGCCCATACCTCATTCGAAATGCAGTATTAGAAATATCCTCTGCCTTAACTCTTATCTAGTGATATCCAGATTTTAAATCAATTTTACTAAACATTTCCGCACCAACCAACCGATCCATCAAATCATCTATCCTCGGAAGAGGGTACCGATTCTTGATAGTCATCTTATTCAATTGCCGATAATCCACACACAACCTCATACTGCCATATTTCTTCTTCACCAACAAAACAGGCGCTCCCCACGGCGAACACTAAGTCTGATAAACTGCATCTCCAACAACTCTTCCAACTGCTTCTTCAACTCACCCAATTCCGAAGTGGACATCCGATGCCGTCGAAATAGGGCTCGTACCTGGGACCAAATCAATCGCAAACTCAACTTCCCTCTCTGGCGGTAAGTCGGTAATATCGTCCGGGAATACTTCTGGTTTAACGACGCTAGGAAAAATAGGAATGTAGAATGCGTACAAAAAAAAAAGTCTGGTTTAAAGTATTGCCGAGGGGAGAAAGGACTCGGTGCATTGGGGTGTGGTTATTTTTAGAGGCAAAAGGTATAATTAATAGGGAAAATTACTCTTCGCCCATTGAAAATTGCTCACTCCCACGTGACTTAAGTCATGTTCGATATCACTAGGGTGACTTAAGTCACGTTGAGGTATAACCTACTTGACTTAACTCGCTTTGGTTATAGGTCAACGTGACTTAAATCACGTTCTGACTGTGTGAAGTAGCAAAACAGCATAATTGCATATTTTCCCTATTTTCATTCATTCGTTCATTCATTCATTTTTCCATACACCCATTCATTCAAAGTTAAAAAAATACACAAATTCATTAAAAAAATGCAAAATATTAAACCAAAAATAAATCATAACAAAAAATACACAAGTACGCGAAATCAATTTGAAAAATACACAATTTTATTTAGTTTTAATTTCATATATATTACATTACATTACATTACATTCTCCCTAAATATTCTCCATTGCAGATTCTCCTCAACAATGAAGACTATAGTACTATTTATTCATCCAAGAGCTTCTCCAAACTCTTCAGATATCATTGTCTATAGTCAATCTGGCATGTACGAACAAGCTCTCAATACTTTCAACTTCATGCGTGAAAATCTCAACATCACTCCTTGGTTAAATCGTTGAACCTTGAACGCATTGCTCACAACTGCAATCTTGGCAAAGAATCATAATGAAGTAACACATGTTTAAATGAATTCCCTGAAATTTATTCGACTAAACCTAATGTCGATACGTATAACTTGGCTATTGTTTATTTAGTTGATTCTGGCTCAACCAGTTCTGTGTTCTCCATTTTCGAAGACATGCGTAGAAACTGTGTTAAACCACATGCTCTGAGTTTTGATAAAGCGTACGTTGGTTTTCTTAATGAGAATGAAGTTTTGGAAATTGAAAAGTTGGTTAAATTAATAGGAAAATGGTATTTTAGAGATATGGGATAACTCTCTGTCCTGGAAGTTATAGTGTTAGGCTATAGGGTTTATGTAAGTTGAAGAAGCTTCATGAGGCTAAGCGTGTATTTTATAGTCATAATATGATAATATGATTTTTCTTTGAGATTGAATGATTATATTTATGCATACTTAGGGATGTTAGAGTTAGAACTTCTGGTTAAGCAAATAAATTTTAAAATATATATATAAGGATTCATATGTTTTCAAAGTAATATACATTAGAGTAAATTACATATCCATAGTCACCATCAACCGAAATCAAAGTGCAGAAGTTGTTTACTGGCCGATCATCGCTTGTCAATATATTGTTGTATGATATTTCTATTGTTGAGATAAACACAGTTTTGGTTCCATGTTATTGAGATATTCTTTCCCTTAAATATGAGTATTTTCCATGTATATATTTCTGATGTAATTAGGATTGATTTTGTCCAGATTTAGCCCCTTAATTAAGGAATTCCCCTTGTACAGATATGTCTTATAAATACATATAACCTATGGAACGTTGATAAGCTACGTCGTAATTAGTCATGTCGCAGACAATTTTAGAACCAGTGCACGGGACAAAGGGTTCCAATTAAGTACTTTTCTCAAGTTGCATAGATTGTCTTGCATTTGTTATGATTGGTAATATCAATATTTCTGTGTAAATTTTCACTCTGTTATATGTTTATGGAAACATATTGGAATACATCAACATGTTGCATAGAATTCACTCGGACAGTAATAATAATGTTTGACAGCGATCGAATATACTGTAAATTAAGGCCATACTACACTATTTTTCTAAAGTATAGCAAATGTTCTTCAAAATTTCTTATCATTTGGTATGGTTCATCCATCTATAATCATTAGAATAGATCAAAAGTTGAGTCATTACAGTAAATTTAGTATTGTAAGATACAAAATTCTGCAAAACCTTACAAATCCTAACTACAGAAAAATCTATAAAAGAATACACTAACTAATTATTCAATACAATATTCCAATTAAATTTAGAAATCCTTTGTTTATTTAAGCTCTCTTTCACTTGGTTTTCCTTGTTTCTAAAGCAAACTATCAAGTGTTGTATCTTGGTTCTGCATGGAAAATTTTGCACCTTTTCAAAGCTAAGAAGCGGAAATCGGAGCAGGAGCAACACCGCCGGTGGTTGGCCTGATAAAGGAAAAACAATTTTCAGTTCCATAATCTAATAAAATTTGAAAACTTGAGATAAACCAATCAATATATCAGAACTAGAACATTGACAAGCATAAATTGTAAGAACTTACAGCCCCACGGAAACTTTGAATGCATCATAAATTCCCCATTGAGCTCCAGTTAGAGTTCCAACCATAAGAATTCGAAGAGGGAGACCGCGTGTACACATACCCCATAATCCCAACTTCTTCACAGCCTGCATTACAAAGTATGGTCAATAACAATGATGAATTAGGCCTCAAGTATAAGATAATCAGTAAAAATACTAACAACATACTCTCTAATTTTTTTTTATTTTGTATTTTTATTGTTTGATGAAAAATTGGCGATACTTAATAAAATACATAAACTCCACTTTCAATTCGGGGAGACCCTTTTCTCGTTTGACAAGATTGACGTGAATTTTATCCAATAATCGAGAGCACGATAAATAGAGTATTACTAACATTTTTCAGAAAGAGCGGTAGTTTAGGGACTAAAATAAGAAAGGCGGTAAAATTAACGTGGCACTCACATCAGCAGCAGTTGCTCCTTTGGAACTGTTGAGGAAAGATACAAGATTATCTGCAGGATGAGACACAACTGCACATAGTATGCCAGCTAAATATCCGCCCACAACACTCACACCAAGTTGTAGGGTTTTTGTGCATTCATCCTTTGGTGTGGGGATGGCATGCTTGTAGATCATCTCAACAATGTTCTCATATGAAGCAAACTTCATCATTGTATCTGCAACAAAAAACATTATCGGCATTCATTAGTTTGTTGTTCACACTGTGGAACGGTTTGTTCAACTGGTTGAGCGAGCCAGTCTGCTGGTTGGTTCTCGGTTTTACAGAATTGGATTAAACCGCAGTTTGCTTAATCGATTCGTTTTAGCAGGAAACAAAAAGTATTAGTAGGAAACAGAACTTAGCAAGCAAAACTCAGCAACAAAAACACTTTTATAGTTGAAACTGCAAAGTATAAATAAGTGTGGAAACTTACATGGAACCTGTCTTCCCCAAAGAGGTACAACACCCCTGTACAACCTGAAATCATTGTACATTTCATCAAATTATCCTAATATCTAGAGACTAGACTGAGTAACATGTACAATTTCAAGCAATGGAAAATTTGAAGATTAAATGTGTAAGACGCTGTCACAATAGTCATCAAATGTATAAAAATTCATAAACATACATAAATGTGTCATTTGTTGGTAATTTTGATACTCGGATATTTCTTTTGTTAGTTAATTTAATCCTCGATTATGTCTTTGTTATTCAATTTGGTCCATACAAAAGTATTAACAAAGTCTACAAATCCTAGCTCAACTGATCAAAATGCCAAAATTGTTAGGCCTAACGTTGTGACCAGGGTTCAAACCCTAATTCCTCTACCTGTGTGTGTGAGTTTCTAATGACTCTTGTCATTTCGTCTATCAACCAAAAAAACTACTGAGGTAGTATAAAATTATAAAGTTAACATACCCTGAGACTCCTTCAGATCTGATCAATTTGGGCAATGCATCAGAAAGTCCTCTAGCAAAACCAGGTTGAGTTTGAACTCTAACCTTAATTGCCTCAAATGGACAAAGTGCAACATCAGCAATAACCTCAGCAGATGCTGATCCAGCAAGGTAGACTAATGTCTTATACTTTGTAGCATATTCTGGACCAACAACATCTGAATAGGACTTCTTGAAATACTCATAAAGCCCATATTTGAAAGCACCTTGTGCACTGTAACCAAGAAATGTTGGTGCCCATCCTCTGAAAAATCCTCTAACTCCTTGTTCCTTGAGCATTACTCCAAATCCTGAGGAGATGTTCTTGTACTTCAAAGGGTCAATCTGAAATTCACAATGATTACTTAGTACTCCCTTCATCTCATATTAATTGATAAAGCATGATTTTCACACATGTTAATGTACAACTTTGATAGTTAATATCGTTAATTATCTATTAGCAGAAATTATAAAAAGTTGATATTTTGAAAATATTTATTGTATACTAACATTTATCTTTATTTATTTGTCTAAAAATATGATTGAAAAAGATTATGTGAATAATGCATATGATCAAACTGTGTCTTAAGAATCAGAAGTGACATATACAACAATGTAAATATTTGTAAAAAGTTTTAATCACTTACATAACAAAGTGATCTTATTATTTGATTGACTTATTATATGTATAAAAAAGTTGTGCTCAATCAATCTATAACAAATAATCTCCTAAAATAATGTAAAAGTCATGGAAAATCTTCAATGCAAAGGGAAGATAAGATGAAGAGAAAAAGACCAACCTGCATGTTACATTTGACAACATCAAGAGGTGTAACTGCCATATGAGTGAAGCCACAACAAATGCTTCCACCAACGGCGCAAGCAAGATAGTAATCACGAGAGAACATCTCTATATTCCTTCTCCCAGATTCACTGGGAGAAGGAATCATAAACTTTGGAGATTCCGATGTCATGTGGTGGACACTGGAAACGTCTTCCATGATCTTCTTCTGTGGCGACGAGGTAGTGGAGTAGAGGAAGCTGGGTATGAGAGAACGATCCATGAAGAAATAAATGGTAAAGAAAAATATGGGAAGATATAAAGAATGAAATAGTTTGGAAGAAAGCACAGAAATAGAACTTTGTTTATTCTTTCTCCCAATTCCTTGGAATAAGTTGGAGCCAAATTGGTTTCTTTGTTTCCTTTATAATATAATCTTTTTTTATAGGAAGAGTTTTAAGCTCTCACGTGTTTTTATATATATAGTGGGAAATGGAAAAATCAAATAGTTTGGTATTGTGAATCTTCTTAGGTCTTGGCGGCTTTGACCATTTTCTTTATGATTGCTAGAAACTTATGCCTTGTGTGATTTCCTGAAAATTTCCCTGTAGAATGATTAAATAGGGGATCAAACATATGGATAAATTTTTTTGAGATTTTTTTGTTTGTACTATTGGTCCAAATCGTCAACAAATACTCAACTAAACAAACTCATAAAAGAGCACTTAAAAAAAACATATAAATGAGTAATTAAAAAAGAATGAAAACATATTTAACATTTGATTTTAATATGTTTAGGTCTTTTTTGTTGAAGACGTCAATTTAGTCCATCAAAATTAGCATCGGAGAGGATGATCTTGAGAGGAATATGTTTCGGTGTTATTATTCTTATTTTGAAAAGAAAAAAAATTTGTCAAGGTGTTTTTATCAAAGTTATATTTAAGTGTATAATTATTCAAACATGATCAATTATTTTCATCAAAAAAATCAATTATAACGATCGTCCAAAAATATATTTAATAATTGAGTTAAGTAATATCTGAAGGACTTGACAATTTGTAGACCAAGCAATAGTAATATTGATCTAGAAAAGATAAATTGGTCAAAAAAACATGTCGGCATGTTCAATTGTGTCGTAATATGATACGTCATCAATTTATTGACATGAGGAATCAATTGGTCAATAAGCACCACTCACCACCATACACATATCTTTCAAGTTTGAACAATCAATTTAGTCAGCTTAACTTTTGTGTATCCACTCAACATTAGAATTTTCTTTTAGGAGTTTGGTTCTGACCTGCAATTTCAGCAACAATGTTTTTGACTTAGTATTAAAGAAAATTATTACTCTTATAAGAAAAGGAAATTATTAATAGGACCTAAAGGTAAAACTAAAACAAAATTTGATTGTTTAGAAGTATTCATGGGATGTACTTCGGGGAGGTTGAGGAAGGTAGATCTGTGGTATAGATCGCCTCTATGGTCGTGATACCGGTTCCAGAGGGATGTACTTGCAAAAGACATTTCGATCGCAAATTAAGACATTTTGACATTTTCACAGTTGTTTATAAACTATGACCTAACATGTTAGACTCTCGTGACAATTTACATTGTAGCAGGACCCACATGTTCAGATTGCAATTATAGCAGCATACAAAATGAGATCAGTTACATGTATCAAACGACACAAAGTGACATGACAAAATTTAAATATCTTTTTGCAGGGACGACGACAACAACAATCAAACATTATCCTGCTAAATGATGTCAGTTACATGTATCAAACGACACAATAATATTCTATCATATCTCTATCTTATCTCAGAATCAGAATAAAAATACCTTACTGGCAATGCTATTGAATTCTGAAACAATTTATACTTAGAAGTACATGGATACATTGGCATGTACATATATATATATTTATAGTAGCAACAGCTTTAGTAATAATTTAAACCAAAAAGAATTGATACAACAATCCAACAACTGAATCATTCCACTTTCGGAATCGACCAGTGCAGAAATAAATTAAGGTGACATTACAATCAAAGGTGAATATCAACCAAGCGAAAATTATAATCGAAATTTTAAACCAATACCAAAAATTAAGATGGCTGTGTACAGCTTTACCTAGAGAAGTCTGAGATGAGCTGTATCATTCAGTTTTTTTATCTGCCAACCAGTTCTCAGAGAATGCTGCAACACAGTCACTGAAGAGTCTTCGATGCAGAACTTATGTGACATCTGAGGGCTACATCCAAGAAGACCAGTAAGGAGACATTTGATTGGCACGGAATGCGTAAATATTCCTATACAAGAAACAGATGA
>Ga0209282_1002165_pt1 | contig 11219 bp, 9 predicted proteins | sample Mtrugardesep15_FD_187529 | JGI IMG/M metagenome (GOLD analysis project Ga0209282, IMG submission 187529) | Root nodule microbial communities of legume samples collected from California, USA - M. trunc garden sep15 (SPAdes) (version 2) | ecosystem: Host-associated > Plants > Roots > Nodule...
ATAGAATGAGACTTTGTTTCATAAAAAAAAAAGTTAAATATGTTTTTGATCTTATAAATATACCAACTTTTCGTTTTAGCTCTCTAAAATTTTCGTTCGAGTTTTGGTCCCTATAAAATTTTCAATCACCACTTTTGATCCTTCTTTTTAAGTTAAATCATGTGTAGTCTTCGTATTTTTCATTGTAATTGAGCATAAATGTGTAGTATATTGTAAAAATCTTAAAAAAATAAATAGAATTCTTTAACAAAACATGAATTTTTAACCGCAAAAAATATAAAATTTCATATTTAATTTACGTTTTCTTAAAAAAAAATCTATTATTTTTGCAGATATTCTTATAATATTATAAAGTTTTATGCAAAAATTTATTCGAAAATACGAGTTATAAAATACAAGTTTACTTAAAATGAATGAGCAAAAGTGAAGATAAAACGTTTGGGGAACTAAAAGCCGAAGAATTTTTTTAAAAAGACTAAAATAAAAGATTAATATATTTATAGAGACTAAAAAATATTTAATGCAAAAAAATTTAGGCCTGGAGATTACCTTACTCTTAGATCAATATTTTTTTTAATTAATAGAAGAAATTGAAAATAATCATTGAAACTAACGCACACAAGTAAAAATATGTTCAAAACTCGATCACAATATGTAGTCTTTTAACTTCTATATTTTTGTCAGTTAAGTTAAAATTTACGAACACCCTTATACCGAGCTTGGATTAAAGTCACACAAATTAAAGTAATTTTTTAATATTATTTTTTTTATAATAATGAAATAAACTTTTTACCCTTATGAAGAATAAAAAGATAGAAGAATGAAGAAGAGTTAAGAAGAGTCGTGAGTAACATGTTGTGAAGTCTTGTGTAGTTTGCAATAAGCCACAGAAACACACGAACACCTCTTCTTCTATAGTACTGAAAACGATTTCGATTTTTTGCAGAATTTTCCAGATCTAATCAAAGCGAAGCAGCGAAGATGAATATTTTCAGATTAGCTGGTGATATGACCCATTTGGCCAGCGTCCTCGTTCTTCTTCTCAAGATCCATACCATCAAATCCTGCGCTGGTATCTTCTTCTCAACGTTATTTATCATTCGTTATATTTTTGTTTCAATTTTGAAATGAGATTAGACTAAGGTTTTAAGGATCTAAAACAATTAAAAATTAAAATTGGACATTGTTATGAAATTTCACCTGTTAGGATTGTTATTTATTACTATAGATAGATTTCACTTTACTGGTTTAGTGCCTACTCATGCATTCTCCAGTATTTTAACACCGAGTCGTGTGAGGTGTCGAATACCAAAGCATAGTTACACTCCAGATAATCATTCTTCCCAATTGCTATTCCACTCCATTTAGACTTTAAGGTGTTACCTGATCTAATTTGAGAAGTCTAAGCCCTATACAAACAATTTTTTGTTTCTTTTAAGCCCAAACTCTAATTTCGCTGTGTCACGCAAGGCTCCATGGCATCTGTGAGAGCCCCGTTGGGTTCGAAAATGAAGGCGATGTCGGAATCGTAAAAAATGAAGATGCTGAAATTTTGGATTTGGGAATGGCGGTGCTTGGTGTTGAAAGCTGTGATTGTGAGAGTTCTGCCGGGGTCAAAGATGTGAATATGAAAATCAGAGAGATTGAAGAAGAAACGTGAGGGTTTAGAAGGCGTTTCCGCCATGGCGACGCCACGCAAAACCTTTGTCTCCATTGAAGGTGAGGCGGTTGCAAAGAAGAATGTTTTTAGATCCTTAATGACATCTCGTTTCTGCTCCTCAATGAAATCAGACTCAGGATCTGAAATAGCTACGAGATCTAGAACACGCTTCATTTCTTCCTCGTCGACTTTAGAAACTGAATCGACGAAGTGGGTAAAATCACCTTCAACAACCATGAGTTCCTGTGATTCTTTTGTTTCGTTGTTTTCAGGTTCAACGAATTTAGTTGCGACAACCAATTCATTTTCATGGACGATGGTGAGGTTGATTTCACTGTCGGTCATGGGCTCCTGGGCTTTCACTGTATTTGTTTCACTTATCACCGTGGGAGAGGAAAACTGAACAGTAGCAGTGGTGGATATTGTTTGTGGTTGGTAGTGGTGGGAAGGTTTGTGTGAGATGAAAACTGGACCTGGTGAGGGTTTGGTATTGAGGAGTGTTGGTTCATCGGTGAGGGTGCCGTGTTGGGCATGATGGAATGAAGGAGGGGCTGTTTGGGGTGGTACAAATGGTGGGGGAGTTTGGTTTTGGTGAGAGGGGAGGCCAACATGTTGATACAAGGGAGGGGAGAATTTGAGTGGTTGTTGGTGATAAAAGGGACTTTGCGTGACGGAGGATTGTTTCTGAAAAAAGGTATGAGTGGTGTTTTGGTTGATGCTTGAAGGTGTGAGTGATGGTGTAAAGGTTGGAGATGGATCTGGGTAGTGTGTGTAAAGGCCATGATTAAATAAGTAGGTGGAAGTGATGGTTGTTGGGTGATTGTTGAAGGGAGTAGACGAGGGCCATTGAGAAGGATGGTGATTTAAGTGGTTTGTAGTGAGTGTGGCTTTGAGGCAAGAAACTTCCTCGGTTAAAACTGAGAAACTATGTAGGCGAATTTGTTGGGAATATTGAAGTTGTTGGAGAAGAGAATTAATTTGATCATAAGAGTTGGGAGGAGAATTCATGGCAATGAAAGCACCAATTGTTATGAACAACTTTTTGGTTGTTCATAAATGGAGGAGATAATATTCTAAAAGAGAGAAAAAAACTATAACTAAGACTGTTCTAACGAACTAATTTCTTCATTCCTTCATTTGATAATCATTACAATGACCAATCACTTACTAATTTCTTCATTCATTCATTTCATTTGATAATCATTACAATGACCAATCACTTATTTATAGCATTAGCATTCGAACAACTTAACCTACGAGTCATCATAATGGATCTCTCTAGATCCCTCTAGAACATGATGACTCAACTCTAAAATGGACTTGGACTTAATAATTATACTAATAGACTCATCTTGATCATTCATTACAGTTATAGTCTTGTGGCAGCTTACAATAAAGTTATAAAAGATGCCGTTTATCCTGTACTATTACTTAAAAATATACTTTTGCTTCAGATTTGTGTTAGGTACTGGGTTTGTGTATTAGACCAACAAATGGACCAACCAGAGAATTGATAGGAACTCAAGAGAAATACAATACTATATTATTGATTTGAAATAGATGTATTGCAGAGGAAAAATTGTGTAGCACAGAGCAAAAGCTCCTTCAGAGAAGAGACAATTCTCTCTCTGCTCAAACCATAAGATTTCTAACAGAGTAATACCCAATGCCTCTCCCCTTGCTACCAGTTTTCTTAATATAATTACCTTTCCTCTCTAACAGATTTGCCACATATGCAAATTGTAGCCAATTCTCTATTTGGCCCATTTTTTGGTCAAAGGCCCAAACCCAATACCTAATTAATACTTTGTCTTTCGTTTTCCGTTTATGGATGAACAAAGACTGTTTTCCTCATTATCGGCTAAATGATAGAAGAGTGAAGGTGATTAAGAATATAAAGGATTCATTAGAGGAGTAGAAACCTACTTATCTGTGGGTTTTCCTTTTTCATTTTTTGAGCATTAGTTGACTGTGGTTTAGTGTGGTTTTTTTATTAAAGAGAACTGTTTGTGTTTTTCTCTGACTGTGGATGCATCTTATTTATATGCAGGTGTCTCGTTGAAAACTCAAGAACTCTACGCACTTGTTTTTGCTGCTCGCTACTTAGATATCTTTACGAATTACGTATCTCTCTATAATACTGTTATGAAGTTGATATTCTTGGGAAGCTCATTTTCTATTGTATGGTACATGAGGTACCACAAAATTGTTCGTAGATCATATGACAAAGATCAGGATACCTTCCGTCACTATTTTCTAGTATTGCCCTGCTTATTATTGGCCCTACTTATCAATGAGAAATTCACATTTAAGGAGGTTAGAATGCATTCACTGTTATTTATTTTCTGTAACTGTTGTGCTGCCATACATGTTTGAATTATTTTAAGTGATGATGACTTTGCATTAATTTAGCTTTCGTTTGTTTTCCAAAAACTACTTATGCATGGAATAGGTGATGTGGACATTTTCCCTGTATTTGGAAGCTGTTGCCATACTTCCTCAACTGGTACTGCTACAAAGAACTAGAAACATTGACAATTTAACAGGACAATATGTCTTTCTTCTTGGGTAAGCTATGGACCTTTATCTGATTTAAAACATTATATATTTCCATGATTTCTGTGGCTGTTATTGCATTAGTATTGAATTAGCAGCTATTATATTTTGGAAGTATATCTTTCAGCTACTGATCAACAGCCAAATAACTGGAAGATTGGTCTATGATGATATCTATCTCTGCATAGAATGAGCTTAGTAGTGGTTTCATGCATGACGACGATGATGCAAATCGTAGTTGCAATTTGATACAGTTCTGAGTCATTGAACTAATGCTCTTAACATAATGATTCACATGAAGAAAGTCACAGCATTTCATGTAACATGTAGTACAGGTTCCAAAGTAGTGAATCAAACTCACCTAGATAAATCATAGCTAATGGAGACAACAAAAGGAACAGAAAAATTATCAGTTGCAGTAGTGCCTGTGGACAAAGCCTGTTTGTTGGCTTCATTGAAACTTATCAATGAGACTGGCCTTCTATTATGATCTTGAGTTGAAATTTTTTATTTGTTGGAATGAAACTGGCCTTCTATTATGATCTTGAAGCCAAAGTTCTGCTGTCTTATTAAGGTTTTCAAGTTTATGCAACTAGCTCTACATACATAGTGTGCTATAATAAAAAATAAGCAATGGTAACTTTGTATATCAGAGGAACCCATTTGAACATGTTTTAGCTCTTAGGCTTTAAGATCTTAGAATTCTGATTACTAATAACATGATTTTTAGCTCTTAGGCTTTAACATAAATTCTGATAATAAAATTTGATATTTATAATATTGCTTTGTCTGTGAAATGCAGTGGGTACAGAGCACTATACATTCTCAACTGGGTCTATCGCTACTTTACCGAGCCCCACTTTGTCCATTGGATAAGTATGACTCTGTCTTTTGTTAAACATTACAGTAGCTATGAACCTTGTTCTAACTGCCTGCCATTAATTCTTTTGCAGCATGGGTTTCTGGGCTTGTTCAAACACTGCTATATGCTGACTTCTTCTACTACTATTTCCAAAGGTAAATTGGCCTACTTGTCAGGTCCATTTTATTTATGTTAATAATCCTTGTTTGAGCATTTAAAAATATTGCCTTGTAGTTGGAAGAACAACCAGAAGCTTCATTTGCCAGCATGAGTGTAATTCTCCATACTCGAAAACCAAGGTGGTTCTCATGTCATGTGGATTATTAACAGTGAGCTGAAAAGATCAAAAGTATATCTGTCTGGACAATGGTTTCTGATTTATGACTCCATATTTGTTCGTTTTTGCTCCCTCGAATTCTACTGTACTAATGACTAGAAGTTTATAGATGACAAAAATTAATATTGTTTGTGACGGTAATCATGCAATATTGATATATTCAAGTCGCATTACATGAATTCAACACATATTCCGCTTCTATGGTACAGAAAGTAGGTAATTGTGGTGGAAGATTCTAAATAGGGAATTGGTGGAATAGTTTTCATTGACCCTTGTTAAAACTGTGTTTGGTTTTATAGTGGGGTATTAATATTGTTCTTACCTTTTTAACTTGATTTTAGTTAAACTATAGATATGCTGCTAGAGTTAGAGAAGGTTGATTTGAGGATATCAACCTTTATACAATTAAAATGCTGCTTGAGTTTGAAAGGTTGATTTGACAGTTCAACTCACATGAATATGAAATATGGGAACTGTCACAACTCACATGTGAAAAATTTGTCACAAGATTGTTATTGATAGTCATTATTTACCCATATTAAGTGTGAGCATCCTATGACTTATGTGATAATAAAAGTTTTAATTTGAATGTTGCGTAAGAGAATTAAATCCAGCTCGTTAGACACAAATATCACAATCCCTCCAACAAAATATGATCAACTGCAGAAACTAAAAGAATCAGGGCACAGGGAAGGTCGAGAGAGCAAATAAAATGTATATAAACACATGGAGGTTTTAAATAACTTTTTGATAAAGATGTTTAAAATAATATGATAATTACACACAAACATCATAGCTTCATGATTGCTGTGCGTTTTAGAAAGCATACCTTGTTTCATTTGATGTAGTTAGAATAAGACTCTTATGATAATCTTATACAAGTTAAACAATAGAAAATGCACCAAATGATTATAAAGCCAAACTACTGCGATATTAAAAAGAAAGCTAAATTTGAGATGAAATAAACAATTATCTGAGAGATTTGGATGAAAAGAAAAAATGTTTATGCAACCTTTATTGATAAGCTAACTATGCAAATGCATTTGTACATCACCAAACGTTAGAATCTAGATCTGTCGAATACTCTTGATTTTCTGTTCCAATGTCGAAGAGTGCTTATCAATCCAAATATTGACATTCATTATTAAGAGTCAGATCAGTTATTACTTATCAATCCAAATACTCTTCCTAGAGACATTACTTCTCAAATTCATGTTCAGCAACATAATAGCAGTAAATAAAAGCAAGAAATCTAGCATGCCTTGAAAAACAATGTTGAAGAGTAGACTCTAAAATCTATTGCGATGCCATTGCTCGAAACACTGACAGAGGCAGAGATTTACCATTAGGAAGAGACCAATAATCAAAGACACAAACACAAAGCCAAACTATAGAGGCTAATAGCCAAGAACACTAAGCCAATGACTCACCATGACACTTGACACACACAACAATACAGAGTTTTGGGGATAAAGTCCTACATCTAATTCAACTTAATGGTTAAGCAGTTAAATGTCATAAAAAATTTGACAGGGTAGTGAACAGGCTAAGAAATCCTTTGAGTCATACCTTGCATGAACTTATCAAGGTTTGCCTTCAACTGTTCAGCTATGTACAACACAAATTACATCATACTGTTTACCCATCTTTAATTAACACGGTCATCCTTCTAAGGACTCCAACTTGGAGAGATAAATTTAATAAAGAATAGACCCCATTTCAGGGACATATACAGCTAGCCTCCACTGCTCATCCAGTTCAACTAGCAACAAGTGACCCTGGCCATAAGGTGGGTGATATTTATCAGAAGCAGCAAAAACGTGAATTTCCTATTTGATTTCAATTCAACTAGACCCGGACATGTCTTCTGCACAACCAAATCCTTCATCTCACTCCAGACCTTCGCGACGTCACTCCGCCTATTCACTTCAGCATACATATTAACAAGGAGACTATAATGGCCACTGTTACTCGGCTCCAAAACCATCAGATTATGAACGGATATACGGGCAATTTCTATGTTTTTATGAACCTTACCCATTCAACAATGCCCCCCAAATGAATCCATTTGGCTCAAGCCCCATTATTCTAATCATCTCCAAAGCCTTCTCAAGAAACCCACCTTTGGTCAATAAATCAACAATGCATCCATAATGTTCAACTTGAGGACTAATACAACAATCCTCAATCATTCTCACAAACAAACCGACGACCCTCTTTTATAAACCCTGCAAGAGTACAAGCTATTAAAACACTAACAAATGTAACCCCTTTGGTTTTATTTCCTCCGTCTCCATTTCCTCAAACATCCTTAACGGTTCTTTCACTGTGTATCAAGTCCATAATAATGGACTTCCATAAAAACATATTATTCTTTTTCGATTTATGAAATACCAAAAACAAATTTCTACACTTCAACATTTTGTATATATATCGATCAACTAAGATATAATATACAATCTAATAAAAATGCACCTCTTTTACAACCCCAGGTGCACCTAAATGAGCAACAGCCAGAATCACATTTGTTATAGTAAGTTCATCAGAAACTACCATTCCCTCATTCACCGTATCTCTTGTTCTTTGAATAACAACTCATCAAGTTGTCCATGAAATTATATCCTTTGAAAGTATTCTGTCAAACAAAAACTCAACATGCTCAGTGATCTACATCAATTTTCCATACCCATCGATCAACACGCTCAATGTAGTAGTGTTTTTCCTATCAGGCCTTTCATCAGACAGTTTCATTGCAGATTCCACGTCATTATTCCACATGTGCAATGAAATTAACATTGTACAAGCATAACCATCTCTCTGAGACATTTCATCAAACAGCTTTTCTCGCGTCACCAAATGACATAAACTCGAATATAATTCAACCTGTGCACAGACGCCATTTTGCAGCAAAATTCACATATTCAGATTTGTAGCTATTTTTTTCTTGGTACAAATTGAGATTTGTTTCATTATTATCTTCTTTTGATTTATGTATTTGGTTCAGCTCCATAACTTTGACTTCGATTGTGTCTTTTGATTAAATTCAAATCAGAGAAGATTTTTATTCATAAACCCTAAACCCTTACTTATTATTGTTGGTTTATCGAATCTTGCGATATTTGAAGAATGCTCCACGTAAAGGACAGTAGTTCTCAAAAAATGGTGTTCCTAACATTGAAGGATATTCAAATTCTGATTGGACAGGTGATCAAACTACTAGAATTTTCATTTGTCAAATCTGACAGTCAACTATCTGCTGCACTCACAAAGGCTGTTTCAGCAAAGATGTTTCAAGGGTCTATGTTCCAACTTGAGGGGAAGCGTAAGCATGAGCTATATAGGATATTCTTGTTATAATTGCTAATTCATATTGCAGTTAATTATGTAGTTGTCTAAACATGTACATTTAAGTAGAAATATTTGTTTTTAATTATTTAAAACATTTTCTGTTTTGTGTAAATTAAAGTAGGATGTATCTATATATTCACCCTCTTGAGAGATGAAAATAATATACAAGAAATTGCAATACTATTGTCTCACATTATGTGACTTCTCTTGCCACTATAAGAACTGGTACTAGTCACCTTCACACAAAACCAGTAATCCAGTATGCAATGAATGGTTGAATACTTTAAGCAAGCATGTTCTAAGCTGTGTTGAAAGGCAATATGGAATAATTGCTGGATCATTCCAATTATCCTCAACTTCCTCTTTACTCCCATAATCCTATCAACAATATAAATATTATTGTTATAATATAAAATAGGTGAACTTTTGTTGAGGTAAAAAGAAAATATTAGAAATCTACAAAACCTGATGAATGATAAGATTTTGAAGTTTGGGGCAATGTTTTAGCACTTCTAGCAACCACTTCCACTTTTTACAATGATTGTACTTAAATATAAGCTTCATGTCGGTCAGATTGTCATACACAGGAAGTTCGCAGTATCTCATGTCGTATCTTATGCCCTGATTCACAAAAGTTAGAAATTTACCTCAATTTCTTTTATCATTTATTGGAAAGCACATGTAATAAATGAAGAAAATGCTTCTAAATCACAACATTAAACTAAAATAATCTTAATATTCTTACCGGTTCTGCACGTAGAACCTTTACCCTGCAAATAACATTTAACAAAATATTTGTAGTAAAGTCGGAAATGTTTGCTCTAATCAAATTTGGAAAGTATTGAGATTTTTCCTCTAAAACAACAAGCCCTAGGTGTTTATCCACATGTAAATAGTTTGTATGCAATTCCTCTAGAATGGGACACCCTGATAGAAGCTTTGGAAGATATTCAATAAGTTTGAGATTTATCCACTTCAAATGCAGAGTTTTGAGAAGAGGAAAATCCACAACCATGTGAAAAAGGTCATTCAATTTTATTCTCGTCAAATGAAGAACGACAAGGGTCCTACAACTGAAAATCATAGGAGGTAGTTTGATTTCCAAGTTTTTTTCCAAGTGAATATCGAGGTTCAGGTTCTCGATTCCTCCTCGTTGCACAGGGGCATAAACAAATCGATTGATATCGTGTTGATGGAGGGTAGGATCTTTTGTACACTTGAGGTGGAAGGACCGGATAGGTAGTGTGATGTCTCGTGAGAGAAAGACAGAGGACACAAACTTGCGAAAGGAGACGAAGTCTTCAAATGTTTCGTCATCGAAGTGGAGAGTAAGAACTGATAGCCATAATGGGTTCCATCAAGGTCTGTCTTCAACTGTTTAGCTAAATACAACATGAACAGTCATTCCATCAAGAACTGATAGCCATTTTGAGCCATACCTTGCAAGAGGTTATCAAGGTCTGTCTTCAACTGTTTAGCTAAATACAACATAATTTACATCATTATTTCAAAGCTTCTTTAATAAACAGTCATTCTTCTTAGGACACTCCAACTTGAAGAGACAAAGTCAGTAAAGAACAGACTCCATTTCAGGGACAAAGCTAGCTAGCCTCAACTGCTCATCCAGTTCAACTAGCAACAATTGTAACCTGACCACAAGCCATGTGCTATTTATCAGAAGCAGCAAAAACGTGAGTTTCCTTGTTGAACTCAATCCAGCTAGACCCCGGACATCGCTTCTCCACACCCAAATCCTTCATCTTAGTCCGGACCTACTCCACCTATACACTTCATCATACATACTAACAAGGAGACTATAATAACCACTGTTACTTGCTCCAAAACCATCAGAATCCGAACTGCAACACGAGCAATTTCTTAGTTCTTATGATCCATACACCCATTCAACAATGCCCTCCGATGAATCCATTTGGCTCAAGCCGCATTCCTCTAATCATCTCTAAAGCATTCTCAAGCAAACCACATTTCCTTAAATCTATAAAACAATACACTTATGCATACGCAGGGTTGAGCATGGAACGAGCTTGGATGGGTTATAACCAACCCTAACATTGTCATAAATCCGATAATCTATGGATTAATATAAATCGGGTTACTTACCACTACTATTGACATTGTATGGAAGATCCACACAAGCCTTCACAGGGGTTGTTTCGTCATCAAGCACGATAGGAAGATCTTCGTTTTGTGGAACTTCATTCCACAGCTCTTGTGAACTATATGCTTGCTTAGACTAACAAGGGAGAACCATATGCTTCGTTCAACAACTGTTCTCATCTACTACTTGTTGAAAGCAACATCCACCATGCCCAACTCTGTTCTCATCTACTACTTGTTGCAGCTCTTCATACTTGTTTCTTCATCTACATTGAACTGTCGGGACTTCCATGAAGTACAAATGGTCTGAAAGAGTCTCTTCCCAAGCATCTTTGCAT
>Ga0209282_1002167_pt1 | contig 11218 bp, 6 predicted proteins | sample Mtrugardesep15_FD_187529 | JGI IMG/M metagenome (GOLD analysis project Ga0209282, IMG submission 187529) | Root nodule microbial communities of legume samples collected from California, USA - M. trunc garden sep15 (SPAdes) (version 2) | ecosystem: Host-associated > Plants > Roots > Nodule...
AATCTTAAATTACAAGGTTGAAATCTAAACTTTTTTTTTTACAGGGGCGTAAACCGGAACTCGCCCAAATTACAGGGGGTAAAGACATATTAACCCTATAATGTTTTAGATACTACTCGAAATAGTTGATATTAAAACCAAAAATCTTCTGTCGAAAAAAAAAAACCAAAAATCATATCATCTGCCACTACCTAAACACACTAGTTTATGCTATACATATCTCCATCTCAAATTACAAGTAAAAATGAGTCAAAGTTGATATATTTAGTTCAAATTTTGAGCCAAATACATAAAACAGAGAGTATAACTTTAATGTATCCGAGCATTAGCAAAAGATACCACCGATGGATAAATACAAGTTTCTGATAGAAAATGTCTCATAAGGCATATCAGTTAGATTATTGCAGTGTTAAAAATATTACAGTGATGCATTTTGCACAAATTTTCTAACTCCATTCCAAAGTCAAGATTGTACTAATTCAAAAGGGTTTTTTATCAAATTTCAATGCATTGAGCAGACATACACTTTGGTGGAAGTTTGAGTGGCAGTGTTTAAAGCAATGGCCGGGCAGAGCGGCAGCGAGTACCGTCTGGTCGGAGCAGCTGAGGCGAAACCAATTGTGCTGAAACGAGAGGTGGCCATAACTTGGGTTTCATCCGTTTTGATCTAGTTTAAGCTTTATTTTTATTTTATTAAAATGTATATTTTGCGACTTCTAAAGCGTTTGAATGATATGATAGACCAGGATGTATGAAAATCAACCTACCTTTGGCACGCTAAAGGTAGAGGATCCATTTCCTTAAAAATACTAATTTCATTGAAAACTTTCCAAAATATAAATTTTGCAAAAGTGCATTAAATTAATACTGCTCAAATTCTTAGCATTTCAACAAATTCTTTAGAACTTTTCAATGCCTTTTTCAAGCACAAAATAAGGATGTACCCTTTGCAAGCGTGATTTATTCAACTTTTTCTTTCAATGCCATTTTCTCTGGTATCTATCGGAAAACACAAGGATAAGAACATTAAAAAGTCATAATCTGAATTAGTCTTTAGCTTATAAAATTTATAAAAATAGTAGTTTTTACAAAACAAAAGATGATCTGTATAAGTACAGATATATTAGTAATTAATTCATCATCCTTTTAAAATGTGCAGACGGCAAGAGTTGTCAAACATGGCAAACACATAACATTCTCAAGAGCAGGATCGTCGTCAATAACCTTGAACAACCTCTTCTTGCTCACCCATAAAGAATTTGTCAGCAAACATTCCTCTCTGCTTTTACTTTTTTCCTTTCTTAGCCTGCTTCTTCTCTGTATGTACAAAATCAAGATTAGTCACATAACTGAGTTAGGTAATTGAGAATTTCCTTTTTCCTAAACTAAACTTCTTATTGTGATCATTCAAACTCCGATATATCACACTGATTATGTTTTCCGAGTGTCAGCGGAATCGGCTTAAAAGTAGACTGGATGAAACACATTCAAACTATTTTCATATAAGCTATAATAAAAAAGCTTTTGAACATATCATAAACTGCTTCCAGCTCCATAAACAGTCTCAAAAGTGTTTTAAACAGCAAGTTCAGTTGAGAATCAAAAACACATTTAAGCACACACATAAAATTACATGGTTGTATGTATAAAGGGAGTATGTATGACGAGAGTTACCTAGTTTCCTCTTAGCTTCAGATTTTGCAAAGAACTCTCTCCATTCATCGGTGAGAACAAAAACTGGTTCATCATCATCTTCGTCACCATCTAGCTCAATATGCTCCCGCTCTTGTGAAATTCTGATGACATCCAAAAGTGTCATAAGATAGATTACGTTCATATACAGTAAATAAAGAGGAAAGATGAATTAGCCTTACTGAAACCTATGACTCAATCAATTTCACAGGTTTCTAATTATAACAATAACAATAAAGTACATGCAGTAATAGATCGAACCATGCAACAACAACTAAGCCTTGTCTCATTAAGAAAGGTCGGCTACATGGATCAAATGAATTCATATACAATAAATAGAGAGGAAGGATGAATTAGCCTTACTGAAACCTATGACTCAATCAATTTCACAAGTTTCTAATAATAACAATAAAAATAAAGTACATGCAGTAACAGATCGAACCATGCAACAACAACTAAGCCTTGTCTCCTCATTAAGAAAGGTCGGCTACATGGATCAAATGAATTCATATACAATAAATAGAGAGGAAGGATGAATTAGCCTTACTGAAACCTATGAGTCGATCAATTTCACAGGTTTCTAATAATAACAATAACAATGAAGTACATGCAGTAACAGATCGAACCATGCAACAACAACTAAGCCTTGTCTCATTAAGAAGGGTCGGCTACATGGATCAAACGACGCCATAATATTCTATCACATATCATATGTCCATCCAACTCATTAATCTCTAGGTCTTTTTTAACAGTTTCTCTTATAGTTAGCTTTGCTACCCCAAACCCAGATAAAAGGATTACGAGAGGGTTGTGTTAGAGAGTCGACAGCAAAGTAAAACTTAATTGAATCTTTATGACATAGATCGACCCATGCACAATACGAGATGTACAGTTAGAAACTAGGCTAACTAGGACTGCATAGTATCCAGAATCTAATGAAATGCAACAGGAAATAATGCCACATAGTGCAATAGTAGAAAATCAAACTAACAAGGCCAGTTATCAAAGGAAAAACCTTTGAGGAAACGTTAATACATCAATGGTTTGAGATAAAATAAGGAATATTGTTGAGACATATAATCGACATAATCCGAAATACATTTATATGCAGTTTCTTTCATAATCACTCAAACTGAACAAGTTGCTTTTAAAAATTTACAGTGTTCCATTCTCGTTCCCTTAATTCACGGTGGAAATCACAATCTACTTTCAATGGTTAAATTCAAATTCTATATATTTTTCTAAACTTGCAAGCAGTGCATTTAGTGGCATTTGTTTATTTCCCAAGTCTATTTTGGGGATACAAAACCATCTGTGGAACTTCAATTAGTTTCAGTAAGGTTTAAATTTAAATTTTTGAATTTCTAGACATTGTTTTCAAATAGTGGCTATAACGTAACTGAATTTGAACAAATTGATATTGTTCCATGATACCCTATTTACTAAAAATTTCTGTCAAATAGCGGTTATTTATAGCAGCTCATTAGCACTGTAAAATTAGCGTAATTTGAACAAACTGCTACTTTTCGTAGTCTGCAATTGACAACACTGGTTACCTAAAGTTTCAAAGTTATTTGTTTTCTTCTCTAACTTTGATCATACAATCTACATAATTTTTCACCAAACTTAAACTTCTAGCATATTATTTACAACTGTCATGGGAACTTCAATTCAATTTCATAAAATCTATGGCACAATGTTAGAATATACTAATTAAATTCATAAAATCAAGGTTTAAATATGATTTTAATCCCTAAATTCATAGTGTTGATATAGGGACTAAAAAGCAACAATTTTTTGAAGTTGCAGATACCGAATCAAAACAACCAAAAAAGAGAAGAATGAAAGGAACTTACAGTGCAGGAGAAGAAGTATTAGGTTGATTGAGAGGAAAGATATTTTGAGGAAGAAGATGAGGAGAAGTGAAATTGCTGAAATGGGAGAAGTACTGAGGAGGGTTAGGGTTGTTGTTGTGGAGTGGGCAGTGGTGGCAATGACGGCGGAGGGGACAGTGTGGACAGTGGTGCTCATCATGCTGATGACGGCGGTAGCATCCATGGGAAGAAGAGGAAGCCATTCAAGATTCCAACTAGAAACTTTTTTTTATTTAACCCTCTATTTATCAAATAATTTTACCATCATTATTTAATATAACCAAAAAAATTATAAATAATAATAGTCTCTAAAAAAAAATTATTAATTTTCTTCTTTCAAAGAAAAAAAATATTAATTATTTTATTGAAACAGCAAATGTATTAAAAAAAACTAAAACCCACAAGAGATGTGCAAGCGGTTCGAAAAAGAATTATAAAAGATATTGTAAATATGCGGTAACTTCACCCTTTAAAAGGAAAAACAATGAAAAGACCCTAAAGATAAATTAATCAAACTTCAACAACAACTCAATCACAATACCCCTAAAGAATTGAAAACTAACGCGACAAGCAATCATTTGAGTTTCAACATCATTCATAGAATAAACAAGATCAAATCTTTAATCTACTTGTCAATTTGGTATTTTAATATCCTCAACCAATTCTTCAATCTCCTTAGTACTATTGTTGAAGATGATATCATTTTAAATTTCCAAATGACCCAAAGTGTAGCACGCAAAATCATCCACCACCTCTTTCTTAGCTTCTTATTCCTCGCCTCCCCACTCCAACTTTCAAAATGAACAAACAAGTTTTGGAGAGTAATTCCTTCAAAAAAAAAAAAGTTTTGGAGGATAATAATACTAATTTCAAATCAACTCATTATCTTATTCCAGACCTTAAACACCATTTGACACTTCAAGAAAAGATGATTTATTGTTTCCGCCTCACCACCACAAAAAAAACAATTTAGATTTACCTCCGAAGACACACAATTTCTCCTTACTAAGTTGTCGTTCATTAGAATACGATCATGAAGCGTTTTCCAAAAAATGACACTACTTTAGAAGTACTAGATTCTTTTAAATTGAACCAAATACCACTTTCTTTAAGGTACTTATAATACCTTCCACAGAAGAGAACTATTCAAACAACCTATATGATGACTTAATCGTAAACACTCCAATATCGTCCTCCCTCCATACCCATCCATCTTCCAATTCCAATTCCAAGCCTTTCAAACCCCAATGATATCCTTCAAATTACTAAACAAACTCAGTTCCCACATAAATAGTGGTCTACACCACATAAAGGAGCAATCACCCTCTCCTCATTCACCTCCCATTATCAATTTTTTTTTAAGTTCTTATAAAATTACTAATCCTAATACATCGATGCAAGACAAATTCAAAATCACTCCATTTGGCTTCAATTGTGTGAGAAATGGGTTCGTGTAATTTACACATGAGAGATTAATGTGTGATCTTTCATCGTTCAATTTCATTTTATCTAAATTCGTAATGTATTTCGCAGGAATAATGATAAATCACATTTTACTCTCTCATGTGTGATTCTTGATTCCAATTTCATGCCATCAACAAGAACCCACAATCACGTAATTGAAGATGGGGAATCACTCTTTCTTGATCTAACAGTCCAGATTCAATCAGAATATTTTAAATAATTAAATAAATACATCTATAAATTATCCTAAATGCATGACTTCGAGCTTTTATTGACTCCAATAAATCTAGTTTAACAAATTACATGAGATGATCTATTCTCAATTATATCTTCGTAAGTGGACAATGTGATTGGTCCATCGAATTAATTTTTTTTTATTTAGTCCCTTTTGTGATGTCAAAATTATGAAGACATTTTAGTGTTACAAAATTAGTGATGCTCTCTATTGAGAATTGAGATAGAAATATCGATATCTATGTGGCCGACAACAACATCCTCTCCACAAATGCCATAGTCATTTTCTTTTTTGGATGCTGGGGTCCTCTTTTACTATTCTTCTGATTATTAGATTACATTACAGAGAAACCGTAGGATCCACACATTCCGACATCAACCTTAATCCAATGTTCGTTATGTTTTTTTAATATGTGATTTACGTGTGTTCATGTTTTTGATTCATTCTACGTTGTTTGTATCACCCTTTTGGACCCTTTATTGGAAAGTTTGATACTTTCTGCAAATCTGAGTCAATCTTAATTTTTGCTATTTTTTGTGTGTGATTTCAATGGGGTGTTTTGATGAGGTGTGTTACAATGGTGAGCTTGAAAATGGAGTGAGTTTGTTTGGGTGTAGTGAGGTTGAAGATGAGGCTAATACAGTTGCTATTGAAGATGCTGTGAGGATTCTTTTGTTGGGTCTTGGTGAAGATATTAATAGGGAAGGTCTTAGGAAGACACCACTTCGTGTTGCAAAGGCTCTACGTGAAGGAACTAGAGGTGATTTTTGTTTTTCTCTGAATTCTCTCCTTTATGAGATATGTTTAGTTAACAACTTAGCATATTAGTTATTTGTTTAAAAATTTGGTATAAGATTTCTTTCAAGTGGTTGGATTTCTATGAAGCACGGACACTCATTGGATTAGACTTGTCCCGGTGTCGGACATGTGTCGTGTTTGACACCGACACTTATAATTTCACTGAATTATGTGATTTTATCAAATTATTAGCGGTATTGGTGTGTTAGTGTGTTTGTGTCATGTCCGGTGTCCATGTCCGTATCCGTGCTACATAGTTGGATTTTAATGTTTTAAATTAAGCATTGATGTTTTTCTTTATGGGAGTTATACTTTTTCAACTTTATCTAGAGATTATTGAGTTGGACAAAAATATAGTATCGATAGAACATTATCGTTTCGTTTGATTCATGTAGCTGACCCCACTTAGTGGGATAAGGCTTCGTTGTTATTGTATAGTTTTTCAACTTTCCTGTGGAATAGAATTGTGTATAGTTCAATATCTAAATTGGATAGGAAGTTGTTCATGTTAGTGGGATGGGATGGATATAGGTACTACTTATTAATCTTTCAACCATTTTAGGGAAGTTTGAATATTTTAATTGAGACGAAAAAAATGATTGCAGTCAAGGAAAAGTTGTTTGTGATTTATTGGATAATCATAGTATGTGATTATTGCATGGAGAGAGATGTTCTGAGGAAACTAGTCATTTGTTCTTCTTCTTGACGAAAAGATTTGATCAACAGGGTAGTTCAATCCAATCAAGGCTGTTGCTAGATGCATTTTCTTTTTGTACCTTGTGTTGAGTATTGGCCCTTAATGATAAGTGAGCAGTGAGTTCGATCGATGTATTTAAGTGAGAGAGAAAAGGGAATGGTTTAGCATCCGATTTCTTTCTTTTGTTTCTGTTTCTTTGTTTTTTTCCTAACATATTAGCCCAATAATTATTATTCTCTTCCAATAATTTGCTCTCTTAGTTTTGCATGTTTGATTCACATAGTTTCTTGCATACTATTGTTGCTAATCTTGAAGGAATTGATCCTTTTCCAGGTTATAGACAAAAAGTGAAGGACATTGTTGAAGGTGCTTTATTTCCTGAAGCTGGCATAGATGATAATAAAATCGGTCATGCTGGCGGTGCAGGCGGACTTGTGATTGTCCGAGACATTGACCTCTATTCCTACTGTGAATCTTGTTTGCTACCTTTCCAAGTCAAATGTCATGTTGGTTATGTCCCTTCTGGCCAAAGAGTTGTTGGATTAAGCAAGCTCTCTCGTGTCGCCGAAGTATTTGCTAAACGACTTCAAGAGCCTCAGCGTCTGGCAGACGAAGTGTGTTCAGCTTTACAACAGGGAATTCAACCAGCAGGGATTGCCGTTGTACTTCAGTGTACACATATTCACTTTCCTGACATAGAAACAATTTTTCTAGAATCAAGCCTAAAAGGTGGGGCGAATATACATGTTTCGTCAGGTTCTGGCGTCTTTGAAAACAAAAACGCAGACGTATGGGCTGATTTCTTTTATCTTATTAAATCTAGAGGCATTGATATGGAAAATATTCATGCTCGGGGATTGCCCAACCAATGCTGGTGTCCATCTCTCTCCACTCTTTCCACCAAAGTTTCCTCCAAAACGGGACCGATCAATCCGGCAATGGTCACTGCAGTATTTTCAATTCTAAAATCTTTAGGAGAAGATTCGGTTAGGAAGGAGCTTGCAGGGACTCCTAATCGTTTCGTGAAATGGCTGTTGAACTTCCAAAGCATTGACACGGATGTGAAGCTGAATGGCTCTGTTTGTGGCGGGATAAAACCTTTGAGTGCCGCTGACGAGGTGGTAAATAACGATAATCAAATATTCACGGAGTTGAACTTGCCGTTTTGGTCACAATGTGAGCATCATATACTTCCATTTCACGGCGTTGTTCACATAGGATATTTCCTTTCAGAAGGATTCAGTCCGATTGGAAAATCACTTTTACAGTCAATAGTTCATTTTTATGGTTTCAAGCTTCAAGTTCAGGAAAGGCTTACAAAGCAAATAGCAGAAACCATTTCACCACTTTTAGGTGGAAATGTAATAGTAGTTGTAGAGGCAAGTCACACATGCATGATTTCTAGGGGAATTGAAAAGTTTGGAAGCAATACAGCTACCATTGCTGTTTTAGGATGCTTTTCAACTGACATTGCTTCTAGGACCTTATTCTTGCAAAGTATTGCAAATGCTACATCTTCTGGAGGGTGATTATAATTCTTCTTGGATTGGATCACATTTGCAACCATTTATTGCATTCGTTCTCTGCAATTTTTGAAGGTTTTATAACCACCAATGCAGCAGTCTACACACACATCGATATAGTCAGAAGACATCTTTTCACGAATAAAATCATTACATTTTTAAGTCCAATTCTACTTACCTCCCAACTAATCTTTGGATTACCATGACTCCTTTTCCTGAGAACCGGAGTGTTAGGTAAAAAACAAATCCACCAAATTTTGTTTTGGTGACACAGGCTTACACCAAGTTTTGTCTTCTCACCTTTTATTTGATCATCACATGCTATAAACCACCTCAGAAAAATTCAGGGAGTCACTTTGTCAAGATTTACATATGGCAGACTCTCGTATTAGTCGGTCCTCAGACAATTTCCCTATTTAATTTACAAAGGTTGGTACTTGTTTTGATTGTTTTATGTAATGTAAAGGTTTTGTTGATGTGCTTGCAAATGTTTGACTGCCATGGAAATGGAATGATTGAATGGATCACCATAGCTTCTACCAGTTTTGAATTGATGGTTATATAAAGTGTCATAATTTTTATAGTTATATTTTGCCTGATTTTAGCTCTTAGCCTTTTTTTTCAATGATAAAAAGAGCTTGTGCATCCTTTTGTTGCTTCTCCTTTATAGTCCTCTTCTCTATAGCAATAATGTTGAAGTATGTTATAAAGGAATAGTTACCCCACCTATATTCAATAATATCTCATAATTTAGATTTTGAACTCATGTTGTATGCATGTGCATCCTATTGGAATTTAGAATGAGAAATCAGTTGATTGAAAGTTTAGTAGTTTGTTAATTGGATAAGAATGGCTATAGAAATAACTGAGGGATAATTTTCTTATTATAAGAGAAAAAAAGAACACAGTAAACGTGTATGAGAACAGATGAGAAGAGCTTGCTTCTATAGCTCAGATGATGACCATTTATAAGCAAATCTACTGACCTGAGAATCATTGTTGTGGGATTTCACATATTTATTACTTTATAGGTCCATCCTTATTCATAATTTTCCACATTATGTCTAGAAATTTCAACTGTTTCTGCATTGTGGTTTCTGAACATTTCCATAGGTTTTGTTTACGAGTTTGGAGGGGAAGAGATGAGAGGATTTTGGAAAAAAGAAATGAGCAAGTGAAAGAAATAATGAACTTTGAGAGGGAATGGCTTTGTTGGATTTATTTTTCTTCATAGTACAAAATCTCAGACATTTGTGAGGAGGATTTTGGAGGGTTTATATGAATTATGCAAATTCAATATCTGTTGTTATACTAATATTCTTAAAATTAAAAATATATTAATCATAAACATTAATTTATCATTCTCAAGAAAAATACTCTTTCAAAAAATGTGAAATATTTCTTTTTTTTCCCTACATTTCTCAGTCTCCAAAGCCCTCCCCTCCCTTCCAAACTCCCAAACAAAGTCATAGGTTTTTGATTCATTGAGCTGGTTATGAGACTAAATCACGGTTGATTTTCAAAACCTCTTAACAAAAATGTTTTCGCTAGGGTTCAAACTCGTGCTCTACTCTTTGCAGGGTCAAGATGCTCACCAGATCTTAATTTATTTGAAAGTGCATCAAATTTAACAATGGGCATATACATGTGACTTTATGCATGTTTGAAATCAGAGTTTGATACTATGATTTTGTTGTAGCACTAAAGTGTAGTCTTGTCAATATCAAAAGTGAGATATCGTAATTCAGTGAAATTCACTTCGATCTAAACATGCACTTGTTTGTTCAAATTCCGTCAACAATTTCATAGAATTCTTCTCTGGAGAAATTTATAACATCTTCGAGTGGAAGAACTACATATTGGATGACATTATCATCTCAAAATATGATAGTATGCTTTATATTAAGAGCTTTTATTGAAACCCTTTATAACACATATATTGCTACCCTTTACATTTTATACAAAATTTATGAACATAAACAAAATATATAGACAAAATATGCTAGTGGTAGGCAACAATTGACCACAGCTACATGAGATTCAAACACTTAAAGCCTTTTGCAAACCAGCAGCATATTGTCTTGCCCATTGATCATAGTGAAGAATTTCTTCAAGAGTAGGAGATGTTACCAATTCCTTTTGATGTTCATTACATGTTAGCTCTGCAATCTTGAAAATATCTAGATAGCTAATCCTGATGAGAGAAAAATAGTTTATCAGAATCAACAAAACTGAAGTAGAATTCTCAATGCAGAATTGCTAAGGAAAATAACTAAGATTATACTTACTTTTCTGCAACAAACAGTTCAACAGCTATCTCGTTTGCGGCACTAAGAACTCCGGTCATGGTGCCTCCAGCACGTCCGGCAGCATAGCAAAGATTCACTGATGGAAACTTCTTAGTGTCTGGAGCTTGAAATGTTAGAGAACCATACCTGATCCATCAGAATATATTTAAATAAAACTGTGAATAAGTTGAACAATTTGCAAAAGTATGCCACTCTCAAAGAGTCTTACAAGTGCTTATGTCAGCAGATAAGCTCAAATAAGTCAATCTAGCAACGATTATTCCTTTTGTTTCTCAGTGATTTAAGACATCTAAGAAATAGTAAAAATATGAAACAAGGAGTATTGATTGTACTTGGTAAGATCAAGGCGAGGCCAAGTGATTTCAGAACAATAGACTCTTTCTGGCCATGACAAAGTATAAAGGAGTGGCAACCGCATGTCCGGTAATCCCAACTGTGCGATAACAGAAGAATCCTGCAAATAACAACAAAAATATCATTTTGTAATAAATCTGTATATTAAGTAACAACATTGAACACATTATATTGTAAAAAAGGTTAAACCTGTGTTTCAACTAATGAATGTATGATAGATTGTGGATGAATAACAATCTCGATATCATCATATTCTGCTCCAAACAAGTAAT
>Ga0209282_1002168_pt1 | contig 11216 bp, 10 predicted proteins | sample Mtrugardesep15_FD_187529 | JGI IMG/M metagenome (GOLD analysis project Ga0209282, IMG submission 187529) | Root nodule microbial communities of legume samples collected from California, USA - M. trunc garden sep15 (SPAdes) (version 2) | ecosystem: Host-associated > Plants > Roots > Nodule...
GGTTCCTTCCACAAACCGAAAGTAGTCTTCTCCCCCCTGCACTTCCAAGGAGAGTTCACTAAAATATAATATCTGATTACAAATGCTCACTGTTAAACTTCGCAAGAGACTTCAAATGCTCAAGCACAACTGCAAGAGACTTCCTATGCTTAAGAACACAATCAAGAGACTTCTATGCTCAATCACACAAGCAAGAGACTTCTAATAAAAAAAAATTACAAAGAAAAATGTTTGACACTAAACACTTGATATACAATCAGAGGTGCTCACAAAACAAATCAGATACAAGCTCTTTAAGACTATAAAATTTCTAAGATATGAGCTTTGAAAAGAAATTCTAAGTGAACTTTTGGATGCTGAACAATTTCGACAGAGTTTTGGCGCTTTCAAATTGTTGTTTATTCTTATCGTTCTTCAAGTCTTCACTCCTTTATATAGAGGTATGAGATGAACGTTGTGAATTGCCAGCACATCCAAAAAGAGTCATTTTTAAAACTTTGATCAATCACCAACGATTCATTGCCTGATATGGTTGTTGTCCTATGAAGGATCAATTTCAAATGCATTCCATGTATGAAGGAACATTGTTGCAGGCAGAGCTGTTATCCTTGTCTTGTAGCAGAGACAAACTTTGTGTAGTGGAGGTAGTGGTTGTACACTTCGTACAATTGTACTTTGTCAACGCTCTACAAAAGAACAAACATCCAATGCCTTTGAATCCTTTTGAATTAGCCGTTGTTTCACTTTTCCACTCTTTTGCAATGCTTAGACGATAATGAATCCATTGAACAACTTTTGAAGCTTTAAGTTTGTATCTCCTGATGAACTTTAGCTTCTGGTGATCTTCAGCTTCTGATGAACTTGCTTCTGATGAACTTCAGCTTCTGATGACACGTCATTACTTCAAGAGCGCTTTGTCTTAAGGAGCAGTTCTCTTCAGATGCTTTTAAGCTTCCTTTTTGTTCAATTCTTTGCTCTTTTTTGTTCTTCCAGAATCTATTAATGATCTCAAAAAATTTTTGTATGGTCTTGTACACTTTAACAAATATTAGCATATCCAATTGACAATTTTTTAATACCTTGTTATCATCAAAACTCTTAAGGGTAATGTTAAACTCATTTTGTTCCAACATGGGTGACCTGCTGAATGCTTCTGCGTGAACAGTACACGCGGTCTCACCATTAGAATAAATGGTAATATTTAATTGCTGTTTTTTTTTTGGTAACTTTTGTATTGGGCTTGGGCCCTTGTTTTAGCACTTGTGACTATGGGCTGAATATAATTCCTGTTATTGTATTATTGGTAGAACGAAAATTGCTATTAATTGCACTACACAAAACGAAAATTGCTATTAATCTGAATGTTTGTAATTGGAAAGTCTGTAATGAAATGAACGTTTTTAATTGGAATTGCTGTCACACCACCAACTTTATCTTTGCTATTAAATGAACGTTTGTAATTCATTTTTTTTTCTTTGGAAAATTTAGAATATGAATAAATTGGGTATAATAGTTGGGTAATAAATAGACAATTCAGTCACTGTTATAAATAGTGTGTGATGTATATTAAAGACAACATAGATAATTTAATGAATAAATCTAAAATGTCAAGTTTTGCTTATTTTGGTGACTGAAATGTGTACATTACTGTTGAATGGGTCAAGGTAAATGAACATTAAAATACGCAAAACATTTATTCGTTAGCAAGTTTGAGTTTTTCTATTTTTAAGATTTTTTTTGTTGGTTTATTCTCGAGTTTATTTAATTATGTAGTATTATGTTATTTTCATTTCAATGTGTTTAAAAAATAGTTGTAATTTGTTATCTATATTGAATTTATAAATTAGTTTTGTGATTAGAATAAAATTTTATTGAAGTAAATTTATAATGTAATACAAATTAATTATAATAATAACGATAAAATTGATGAAATAAAAATCGCGTAGTGAATGTCTTGATTAATCAATTAACATTTATCGAAGTAACTATTGTATAAGATTCTTTATGTTAGGGTAAAAATTGTGTGTTTGATTTGTTGTTGTGACATCTTGATAAAAAAATTAGCGGTCTTCCAAGTAGTTTAGGTCGAAGAGTGTTATCGTTAGGGTGAGAGTTTTAAGCTTGACTAGTCGATTAAATTTTTTATTGGTCATTGAACATTCATCCAAGTACTTTGACTGCAAGATTCTTTGAGTTAGGGTAAGAGTTATGAGTTTGATCATTCATTCTTCTATCTTGGAAGTAGTTTAGGCTAAAGAGTATTGTCATTAGGGTGAGAGTTGTAAGATTGATTAGTCGATTAAAATTTTTATTAGTCATTTAACATTCACCCAAGTACTTTGACTGCAAGATTCTTTCAATTAAGGTAAGAGTTGTGAGTTTGATCGGTCGTTATTCTATCTTGGAAGTAGTTTAGGTTGAAGAATCTTGTCACTAAGGTGATTGTTATAAGCTTGATTAGTTGGTGAAAAATTTGATTAGTTGTTGAACATTCATCCAAGTACTTTGACTGCAAGATTCTTTCAGTTAGGGTAAGAGTTGTGAGTTTGACTGGTCGTTATTCTATCTTGGAAGTAGTTTAGGTCGAAGAATCTTGTCATTAGGGTGATTGTTATAAGCTTGACTAGTCGGTGAAAATTTTGATTAGTTGTTGAACATTCATCCAAGTACTTTGACTGCAAGATTCTTTCAGTTAGGGAAAGAGTTGTGAGTTTGATGAGTTGTTCTGAAATCTTGGATATAGTTTAGGTCGAACAATCTTGTCATTAGGGTTAGAGTATTAAACTTGATTAGTTGATAAAGAGTTTGATTAGTCGTTTTACATTCATCCAAGTACTTTGACTACAAGGTTCTTTCAGTTAGGGTAAGAGTTGTGAGTTTCACCAGTTGTTATGACATCTTGAAAGTAGTTTAGGTCAAAGAATCTTGTCATTAGGGTTAGAGTTGTAAGCTTGGTTAGTCGATAAATAGTTTGATTATTCGTTGAACATTCATCCAACTACTTTGACTACAAGATTCTTTCAGTTAGGGTAAGAGTTGTGAGCTTGGTTAGTCGATAGGGTCATAGTTGTCATTAGGGTTAGAGTTGTAAGCTTGATTAGTCGATGACATGAGTTTGATTAGTCAATGAACGTTCATCCAAGTACTTTGACTCCAACATTCTTTCAGTTAGGGTAAGAGTTGTGAGTTTGATCAGTCGTGATGAAATCTTTGTATCAATTAAGGTCAAAGAATGTTATCATTAGGGTTAGAGTTGTAAGCTTGATTAGTCGATAACATGAGTTTGATTAGTTAGCGAACGTTCATCCAAGTACTTTGACTCCAACATTCTTTCAGTTAGGGTAAGAGTTGTGAGTTTGATCAGTCGTGATAAAATACACTATATCAGTTTAGGTCGAAGAAAGTTGTCAATAGAGTTATAGTTGTCATTAGGGTTAGAGTTGTAAGCTTGGTTAGTCGATAACATGAGTTTGATTAGTCAGTGAACGTTCATCCAAATACTTTGATTCCAAGATTCTTTCAGTTATGGTAAGAGTTGTGAGTTTGATTAGTCATTCTGACATCTTGGAAGTAGTTTAGGTCGGCGTTCATCATTTTTTTATTTTTCACAATTTCATTCCTTCTACCAGGGTTGGATTTTATCTAATCTTCCTTTTTAAATTTATCATTTTTATATTTGTCACAATTTCATTCCTGATACTAGGGTTGGACTTTATTTGATCTTCCTTTTCAAATTTATCATTTTTCTGATTTTCACAATTTCTTTCCCTTTGTGTTTTTGGTAGTGCAATTTCTTTCCTTTACTCGTAGAAGATATTATTGAAAACGTAAATGGAAATATGTTTGACTTAATATTATTTATTACGTGGAACGAAAATAGTAATAAAAAAAGACAGTGATTTTAGAAAATAATAATTAAGAGAATGATTTTTTTCTTCGAATAAAGGTAATAAATTGAATACTAACTAAAAAAAACTTTATTTCATTTTAGCTATTTTTTTGGTAGAATTATATCACTCAATTTCACTTTCCCTTTTGTCCCAAAATAATCAAATTTCACCTCCCTCCTTATTCTATCCCTCTATTTCACCACTTTCACATGGCTCCAAAATTTCCCTCCATTTAATTTTCGGGATTTCACTCTCCCTCTTCTGGAAAAATAATCAAATTTCACTTCCCTATTTCACAAAAATTTCTTTTCCCCAAATATTTTCGTTACTCCCGCTCTCACAATATCAATTTCCCTCCCACAACTCCAAAACCCTAAAATCCAATTTTATTCCTCAATCTCATATAGTCTCAATCTGAAACCTAAATCTCCTTCACTCTCACCTTATCACTTTCGTTCAATCTCACTGTGGCTCACCCTCAATCCATGCATCCTCAATCTCAATCGCTGAAGCCTCACCGTCAATCTCATTCTCTCACTTCCATCCTCGCCTATCACTCTGAATCGCAGAACTTCAATCACAAACCCAGTGTTAATTTCACCCTCGTCTATCACTCAATCACAAAACTTCATTCAACTTCCATTTTTACTGGTTAATTTGTTAATTTCTTGATTAGAGTGATTTTTTTTGTTAATTTCTTGATTTTTTAAATTTTGTGTAATTTCTTATTTGACTTTTGCATTCTCAGATCTGTGCATTTGGGTTTCGCCGTCGTTCGCAATTAGCTACTTGAATTTAGTGGAAGACTGCTTACAAGGTCAGTCTCAATTTCATTGTTTCTTTTATGAAAGTTTTATTTTTCTACCACTCTTTACTACGTTTAATGTTTTTTTTTTGTTTTTGTTTGTGTTTTTGCTTCTTGTAGATGAAGTTGTGGATGGAACTATTCTGGAACAAGGTTTGCACTCACTCGTCACATGTGAATTGTTTCTATAACGTTCGTTTTCTTACTTCAAATAACAACTACTTCCTATATAAGCCATTCTAGCTGAAGCCATTCTTCGAAGAGTCCATGCTGCTCAGAAGGATGATGAAATGCCTCCTATAGAAGCCATTCTAGCCAGGCTTAACTCAAGCTTGCTCGGCAAGAGGTATGTATTGCCTTATATTTTTCTATTTTGAAGGGTAGTTTCTGTCTAAAAGTACCGGTTAAAGGGCACTGAGTCTGGCTTGTCACATGTGATTCATGTCACTGTTTTATCTGGTTTGTTTCTTGCAGATTGCTAAACTTCAAGATGATAACAAAGCTTTGGATCGTCTTACAAAATCCAAAGAAGCAACACTTCTTGAAGCTGAGAGGACTGTTCAGGTTGCCTTGCATAAGCTTGTAATTGTGTAAGTTTAGTTGCTTGGGTGTGTTTTCAATCATTTAACTAGTGTTATTAGGTACTGATATTGTTATAGTGGTCAAATCAAGTTGGTGTTATATCAATTTTTTTCCACTCGTATTTTTAGGAAAGGAAGTTAAAATGATTTTGTAATGCTGCGAGTATTTTGAAATTCAATTCTTAAAATTTTCAGAAGCTTTGCCATGAGTTAGGAGTTATTGTTTATAAGCTGTGGAGTTTTCATAAATTAAAAACTAAATCAATTATGTTATTAGGAATGATTGTCTTTGGCTCAAATTAAATTTGATTTAAGTAGGGATGTTATTCACTTTAAATTTGTATGCCTTAGATCCCCAAGCCCTTTCTATTGTCACATGAGTTTGAAGAGCAACCTCTGCCTTAGAGTTGAGGTGAGTTTTGATGGAGAACATGCTTGAAATAAAGATAAATGAAATTTACTTCTCTCGTTTAAATCTTCGATGTAGAATCTTTTGTCGATTCTTCTTGCACCAATGTACTAGTCTGAGTCGTTTGTCAAGGCACGACTGCGAGATCAATAAAAGAGGTATGTCAAAATAAGGAAACATATACTATAAGGGAAATTGAAAGTAATATTCTCATATGTATGTCACCTGTCAGTATGTCAGTGTCCAGTTGTTCGACACAAACATGGCGTAATCCATAATGTAAAGTTTTTGGTTAATTCTGTAAACCAAATTTGGTCCAAGTTACTCTCTGTTTTTCTGGTTTCAAAGCATTTTGAATGATTTTATAGCCAAAATGGAACCAAGGATGGTAATTGGGTTCGAAATACAAGGTGAAGTCTGCACTAGGTAATGCTGGGAATCTTACGCAATAAAATGCTAAAGCCATTTTGTATCTGGCTAGTGCATTGTTCACATAAAAAGGAAAATTTATCTGTGGAACCTTATTATGTATTTTCTGTTTTAAAACTAATGTAGCCTCTTTCATAGTCTTTTTGACATTTAATGGATTATACACAACTTAATTTTTTTTATGGAAAGCCTGAATTTCTTTGACATGCATACCTTTGGTTTTCTTCGATATGTTCTGCAAAGAAGGAAAAACACTGACCAGTTTAGTGCGAAATTTTGGTTCATCAACAAGGTTGGTGAAGTAGTATTTGTTCCACCACAAAGAAAAGTTTTCAGTGCATTCGTGAGAAGCTTGCAAAGAGACAGGCACAAAGTCTGGGATGTGACCAACAAAAGAGTGAAGGCATTGTCGATATCGAGCCTCTCTCATCTTGTCGAAATCATCTTCATAAATGAATTTGAGAATCATAGCTATGGAAGCAGGATGGAGCTGACTTAAGCCAAACTACCTCGTTACTAAGTGTGGATAGTAGCCTATTGCTTTGTAGTCCATCTTGCCAGTAGTGATCCTCACAAGAAGGAAAGTGGGAGTCAAATAATTCTTCCACACTTCGACATTGTTTGCTAAAGCTGTAGATTCTTCCGTGGGAAATGTTCTTCAAAACCATTTAGGGCCATGCTTTCGGTCAATGAATGAAGCCATGGCTGGTTCAAAAGTATCACAACTAGAGAAAACATCGAAGTAGTCTGAAAAGATTTCGACAGGAGTACGATTGTTTGTTTTTCTTGAAAGGTAAGCAAGTCGAACTCCTTCCGTTCTTCGCTGTTTGATCTCTTTGTCATGAATGGGAGAACTGTCAAACTGTAAAGGTTTCTCGAAAGTGGGAACTACCCAAAATTAAAAGAGCCACCATGGGCCAGCAAGATTCAAAGTCTTTTTGTCTGTTATGGTTCTCATAGTTTGACATCTAGTCCTCATGGAATCATATATGTTCCCTAAGAGTAATTTGCTAAGACAAAACGAATGGACTTCGTGAAGTTGAATAGCCATAATGACTGAACTCCTGGGTATTTGAAGGGAGCGGGCACCAAAAACATATTGGCTTAACCAGAAAGCCAGAAAAGCAATATGCTTCGTATCAGAAACTTTGGTGGTATCTTGGTCGAAGTATGTGTTCATGAACGGACCATAGGTGACTGGATTAGGAGTGAATTGTGCATCACACTCTCGATCAGGGTCGTAGGCCTCACCAGTCGGGGGAAGCCCAGTAATAGCAGCCACGTCTAGCAAAGTGGGAGTTAACATGCCACATTTAAGTTGCATGGTATTGGTAGAACTTTCCCAGAAATGCATTGCAGCCAATATCAGGTTCTCATCATACTCTAACCCCGTTTTAGTAATTTGTAAGCTTGAAAATCCCTAACTTTCTCCAAACAGAAGCCTTTTGGGTTTCAACCTTTTTTAACTATTTCAAATAAAGTGAAGTGTGGTTGGTGTAATGAGATGAACTAAAGATCCTTTGGCTCATAAAAGACATATTGAGCAAATCATGTGAGAAAACTCTAGGTTTGTGACCTTTGCGGCCGGGAAAGTCATCCTCAACCTTTTTAGGGTCTAATTTGGAATCTAGGAAGGGCCCTAGGAAGGCACGAACAGTACAAGAGACAGAGTATGGAATAAGTACCTGAGATTTCCAAAACTTAGTTTTTTGTGCATGTAAGTCAGGTTCAGGGGCATAGATTTGGTTGTTTCTCCTCAAAAGATTCTAAAAGGAAGTAGAGTTTCGAGAAAAGGGCTTTAGGGTGAAGGTAAAGTTTTATAGAGCCAGAAGAGAAGAAATGGGTAAAATTACCAATCCATTATCAAGTTTCCACGTGGACAAACCCTTTTTATGAGCCGATACGGTTTGAAGTTGACACCTGGTTTTCGAAAAGACGAGTTGTCGCACTACCTTTCCAACTGCAGAAGTGGTGGCCTACTTGAGTAAAAAGTGTGCAGAAGACCACTAGCTGAAAAGACCATTTTGAGAAGTCATGATGACCGTGACATTAAGATTTTAAATACTTAAAGTTTTCTAAAAAGTTCCAATTCTCTCCTTCGATTGTATTTGGTAGAAAATGGAATTTTGGGGGGCAATTTGTTAGCTGGTGTTTTCGCCAGCCTCATTTAATGTGGTCAACATTAGTTGACTTTTACTCTTGCAGGAATCGAAGGCTTTATCTCAATCAAAGGAGTTTTGACGAGATGTTGGACTTAGCATCGAAAAGTCTCGAAGCCTTAGAGTTCGACATGATACGAGTCAAGAAGCAAAACCATCGAAGTCAAGCAACTGCCTTTGAAGCGGGAAGATTTGAAATTCAAAAAAGAAGCGGTTTCCTCGATGGAGAAGCAGTTTCCTCGATGGAGAACGTGGGAGAAAAGCGGCTGTCTACATGGAAGGAGTGTTGATCGTGGGATTAGTTTCTTTCCAAGTTATTTTCCTTGTATCAATAAGAGTTTTCCATAGGGAAAACGAGTCGCCAATCACCTATACAAAATTCTAAAATACTCGAAGTACTGGCGCGAGAGAAAAGAGTCATAAAGAATGTATGTAAAAGATTTGTTGAACCACCTTTATTTTTAATGCATTGCATTTTACATTTCCTTTAAATTTCTGTAATTTAAACTTAATGCCTTTATTTTGCCTTTAAAACCTTTTTTCTGTCGAAAGACGCCACACGATCTCCTCCCGTTCGTTAAGCAACCTACAAACTCGATGAACGCACACAAACAAAATGTACAACATGTCCTAGGATCTTTGGTTTGGTCCTGCTCGTAATAATCCAAACCAGCCCATATTGTTTACCAAAAACACCGGTGAACACTTACAGACATTGTTTTCCTGTCCAGGGGTTACAAAAGATTTAGGATGTTCCATATAAATTTCTTCTTCTAGTTCACCATTTAAAAAATCAGTTTTCACATCCTTTTTGTGTACTGTCAAGTTTTGAATAGCAGCTAAGGAAATTAATACCCTTATGAATTTGATTCTAGTCACTCATGAGTAGGTGTTGAAGAAATCTATATTTTCTCTTTGTCTGAAACCTTTACCTACAAGGTGAGACTTGTATTTATCAACAACTCCATCAGGTTTTAGTTTCTTTTTCAAAATTCATTTACAACCTATTGGTTTGCAGCCAGGAGGCAGGTAAACCAAGTGTCAGGTTCCGTTAGACTGTAAAGAATCTATTTCATCATTTATAGCTTATTGCCATAAGTGAGCATCCAATGAAGACAAGGATTTCTTGAGGGTTGATGGATCCTCTTCTAATGTATAGGGCACATAGTCTGGTCCATACTCTTTAACAATTCTTGTTGTCTTACTTCTTCGAAGTTTTATAACATCTTGTTGGATGTTTTCATCACTTTCTCTGATTACTGGAGTGTGATCAGGTGTAGTGTTCGCACTTGCACTCCCACTAGTGTCCCCATTATCTCTTGATTTAAAGGGGAATTTAGTTTCATAGAAATCATCATCATTTGATTCTATGATCACTTTAACTTTTAGGTCATAAAACATATATGCTTTGTTATTTAAGGCATACCCAAAGAATATACATTTATAGGCTCTACTGGGGAGTTTAAGTCTCTTGTGGTTACATATCCTAACATATGCCAGACAACCCCCAGTTCAAAAATAAGACAAATTGGGTTGTATTTTCCTCGAAGTTTCACAGGGAGAAACTCTGTTTCTATTTTTGGGTACCCTGTTTAGCACGTAGCAAACAATCAATAAAATTTTCCCCACCAATGAGGCGTTGCACCAGAATTAAGCATGATAGCAACTAATAATTCGGTAAAGGTTCTATTTTTTCTTTTAGCGTTACCATTCATTTCAGGAGAATAGGGCGCAATTGTTTCATGAACGTTTTCGAGCTCTTTATAACACTTATTGGATGTGTGTGATTCATATTCAGTGCCTCTGTCACTATGAAAACACTTGATTCTTTTATTGTATCGAGTTTCAATTTCTTTACTAAATAGTTTGAACATATCAAGCACATCACTTTTATTTTTCATCAGGTACACATAAGAATAGTCGGAGCAGCCATCAATAAAGGTGATAAAATATCCTTGTCCGTTTCTAGTCAAATTACCATCTAGTTTGCATATATCAGAGTGTATTAAATCAAAAGACTACAAAATTGTCATTTTTCAAAATCATTAGAAGATATTTTCGGAATTAATCCTAAATTTCTCATATTAGAAATAATTTGTTTGTTTACTTGACATAGTCGTGCATGCTAAATATTAAAATCACACAACATATAAGCAGAAGAAGAAATTTTTATAAAGAAAAAAATGGTCAACTCCATTTTAAATCCTTTTTCATAAATTTTGGTCGAGTGAAAATTGATAAGTTATCAATAAAATTTCTATCTTGTTAAAATTGAAATTGGAGAAAAACCTACTCCTTTTATAAATTTCAAAATATGTGGTTTCTAACGAAGATTGTCGTTGGATTATCGGGTCTCATTGGTCTAAGAGTGTGGTTGGTTGTTCAATTTTTAAAATGTTGAAAGGTGAACTTGAAATTTGGAATAAAAATATTTTTGGAGTTCTTAATAATAACAACGTTGATTTAGCTTTTTTAGAAGTTGATGTTAATCAAATGAACATTGATGATATTGACTATTCAAATCTTTAGCTAGAAGTATTATTTTTTATTTTTTTCTCAATTAGTAGCTTAAATTTACCTTTTTGTTTAGTGACTATAAATTCACCTTTTTAAGATGAACAAATAATTTCTTAAAAATAAATAAATAAATAAAGAATTTAAAGTTTGAATCACGACTTTACATACAGTAATCTCTTTAGCAACCGAGCTATATTTATTGGGATTAATATATTTTTTATTTTTTTAAACTTATTCGGTTACAAATAAATTGTAAAAAAAATTCAAAATGGGGATGACAATTTTTTCTTTAGAAAGAAAATGGGGTTGGCACTTGGCATTGCCGTTAAAATCTGAATCATCATGAGGGTACAAGAGTTTCATTGTATCTCTTGCCTTCTGCAAAATTAATTCTCCTGTGATATTCACACGTTCTTGATGCTGTAG
>Ga0209282_1002169_pt1 | contig 11215 bp, 5 predicted proteins | sample Mtrugardesep15_FD_187529 | JGI IMG/M metagenome (GOLD analysis project Ga0209282, IMG submission 187529) | Root nodule microbial communities of legume samples collected from California, USA - M. trunc garden sep15 (SPAdes) (version 2) | ecosystem: Host-associated > Plants > Roots > Nodule...
GTATTTTTAATAAAAAATTGTAAAAAAAAAAAGTAAAACCGAAAAAAATAATACAAAATAGGCATGTTCGCCATTTCAAAGGAATAGCAAGAAAAAATACTTAAAATAAATCATGTATGAGCCACTTTTAAAAACTATCTCACCTAAATTTAAAATGGTCGCCATTATATATATGGAACTAGGGCATTGTAAAAAAAAATTAATGTGCTCGCCAATTGAAATAAAGAACAAGAAAACAACTTAAAAAGTTCCTGCTCGCCAACTTAAATTTAGAACACAGGGAGAAAGTTGAAAAAATGGACATGTTCGCCAAGTTAAAAGAAGAACAAGGGTATTTACAACAATAATTTTCAACTAGGGGCAGACATATCATTTTTTTTTATAGGGGCAGAAAAAAAAATTCACAACTTTAGTTGTTGACGAAAATACTTTATCGCAACGAGTATAGTCATTGTGACATGTGACATATGTCAACAATAATTGTCGTTGCAAAAGCATTAGTTTTCACAGCGACATCAAGTGTCGTTGAAAAACTTTTCGTAACAACACTTATGCCAACAACATGCAGCTATATTTTTTTCGCTGGGAAAAGCACATTTCGCAGCAACTTTGCATTTTTCTCAACGACACATGTCGCTGTCAAAAACATTTTTTTCTTGTAGTGTACAGTTAAGAGTATAGTATTTCATACCATCTATTCATAAAACAAACCTTTAAATTTTTAAATTATTTCATTAATTCCAAAGACATATGTACCAATTAAGGATTGTTGTTGCCTATGGTACCTCTATCGAATAAAAAATGTTGTACCACATTGATCCTTCCTTTGTGAAGCTGGATCTCTATCCTAGACAAGACATCATTCAAAATATGGTATTTGCTGGTCCAGTCATAGTACATAACTACAATTCAACTTGTATATGACTAATTATATTTTGAAAATGATTTCATATAGTGACAGTCCATAACATAAATGTCTCAATCTCCTGATTTCTCTGCTAACTTAGTAGTTGATAAACTCAATGAAGATATGTGGTCTATTTCTGATCCACTAGGTCAATTAGGGATTGGTTTTTGGTAATTCTGTGTAACTACTTCTTTTTATTGTAAGCAACACATTATTGCTAATATATTAAAATTGTATAACATTTGAATAACAACAAACATTCAGTTGTTTATGTGTTGAACTGGATGGACCAGGAAAATACATTAAACAAAAATGAATTTGTTGGGGTGAGTTTTAATAATTAAATAACATTTGACCCTGTTAATACAAATTGTTTTCTTTGACAATGACCTAATTCTAAATCATATTCATTTCAACAATCTGAAAAAGTCATAAGGATGACGTTGGGAATGAGTCTACTACTTGGTGAACACAATTTCCTGAAAAGCAAGCTGGAAGATGTTGCTGCAAAAGCTTGGCGCACCAAACGTTTTGCCTAGTTGAAAGAACAATAGTTGGAAGGACATTCTTGTGGAAGACTTTGCAAACTATCATCTTGTGTTCATGTTTACTTTAATATTCTCTAGTTTAATTTGCTAGTCAATTTGAGTTAGTGTCATTTGTCTATTTGGAATTATCACTTAATGATATGGTTTTACAGTGGTTTTTCTTGAATTCCATTGCAATTATTAACATTGGATGTATTTTGTGGATCAATTGTAACCTATTCCCTACTATGTTAACCACACTCTTTGTATTAGTGACTAGTTATTTGACTTAATGAACTTGTCTTTTCATCCATTGTGGAAATCAAATAAACAAAATCAAATAAACAAAATCAAATAGACAATTGCAAATTTTTTGTCATCAACAATTACAAAATGAAAATTGGTATATAAATGTTCTCACCATTTGCAAAAGACACTTGATAGTCCAGTGTAGCAATGACACATCATAATTGTCTCTTTGAAGGTTAAGACATTGCCCTAGTTATATAAGATATGCAAAAGGCACTTAAGTTAAATTTGATCTGCATCCATAGGTGCTGAATCAGATCTTAAAAAATGCACTTATGTTAAATTTGATTTTGCCAAACCAATTTAACACACTAATTATCTTAAAAATGACCCACAATCAAAACCTAAGCAACACTAAGACTTTTAAATAAAATAGCTATGACAATTATGCTAAGTCCAAATGAGACTGTTATTATGAAGAAATGACAATTACAAGATTGAAAGGAAAACTCCCCTAAATTAGTACAAGTTAAGTTTCATGGCTAACAACGGAACCAAAACAAACAAAATCAACCAATGACTTCAAATCACACATGTCATGACTTCAAATACATCCATGATAATTGAACCACTTGTGATAAACGGAACACCCACTACCTGTAACCTTATTACTAGAAAATAATATTTTTTCTACAATTAACCCCTCCACCCGTTTTCTCCCATTCCTCTTCAATCATTTTCTTATTGTCACCTTTTCTCCCATTCCTCTTCAATCCTCTATTGATTGCCACATATCATGTATTATGGCTTATTGAATCATCTTATCCCATCCTTTACCGATGTATAATTATTGTTCCTTACAACAAACAAAGCTCCAAACATATTTTATCTTCTAATGTAATATATAAAATTAATAAAAGGCGCATTATTTACTTCAATTATGTTTTGGAATTAAAGTAAGATTACACAAACAAATTGTGAAAAACATATTTAACCATCATCCATCAACATCTTTATGCGACACAAACATTCTATGACTAGAAAATAAACAAATACAAAAATTTACAGCAAAAGGCAAAAAAAGACATGACAGATCTAATAATCACATTCTTCGTAGAAAATTGCAAATGAATCACTTACATTATTAAGACATCAAAACAAGACAACAAATGTACAATTTCGTCTCTGACTCTTTGCCATTTATGCCTTTTCAACATCTTTTAGATGTCATAGGTGAACTATGTGGTTTATAGATGTGATTTGTAGATAATGGATTCTCCACTTAACTTGATGTCTCGTATATAGTAGATTAGGGTTTTCGAATATCACTAATGATGTGTGAAAGATATAGGATGAACGAATTGAGAATGAAAGGGTTTCTGAAAATGGTTAGAGGAAGAAGATAACACATTCATGACATAGTTGGGGTGTGGGTGATGAAGTTCAAAGAAAGATAGACAAAGAAGGAAGGAGACAAAGAGGGAGGAAAATGATTTTGGACAGAGATTTATGGGTTCCATTGAAGGGCATAACAGTAATCATATGTACCACACATTTTTTTTTTCTGTGTGGGACCATGAAGCAAAATAAATTGTAACTGGTTGTAGAAGGTAAAAACACAAAGACCACCGGTGCAACTTTTTTTTTTGGGGGACCCCACTAGCAAATTAATATTAGTAAAAAGTATCCATTAATTTTGTAACTGATTTTCTTCGAAGAACCTTAATAATTATCTTTAGTGATACATCTCATCTTAATCACACCTTTTCTATTATCGTTTATGAAAATATTTTTTAATTGAGTGTTGATGTGTCTAATACTAGATAGTTAATTATTTTCGTAAAGATGTTACATTTTTCAATCATATATAAACATTTCTTTTAGATATTTTTTTAAGAAAGAAATTCATTGCATTTCATTTGATAAAATATGTCAAATACATGAAGCTACATCATCTATAACATGGAGGCTAGGACAGTCTAACCAAAACTATTAACTTTATATTTATTGATAAATTGAGTCAAAAAATTCATGTGAAAAAGAAATCGAGTAAAAAAAATTATTAAGAAGTTCAACCAAGTGTCATTTCAAAGAAAGAAATTTAATCAAGTGCGATTAATATTTTTTATCTTAAAATTTATAAAGACTCCTTCTAGATATGATTTTAACCAAAAGTACTAACTTTATATTTATTGAGAAATTGAGTCAAAAAATTCCTGTCAAAAAGAAATCGAGTAAAACAAATTATTAAAAAGTTCAATCAAGTGTCATTTCAAAGAAAGAAATTTAATCAAGTGCAATTAATATTTTTGATCTTAAAAATTATAAAGACTCCTTCTAGATATGATTTTAACCAAAAGTACTAACTTTATATTTATTGATAAATAGAGTCAAAAAATTCCTGTCAAAAAGAAATTGAGTAAATTTTTTTATTAAGAAGTTCAATCAAGTGTCATTTCAAAGGAAGAAATTTAATCAAGTGTGATTAATATTTTTGATCTTAAAAATTATAAACACTCCTAGATATGATTTTAACCAAAAGTAATAACTTTATATTTATAAACACTCCTAGATATGATTTTAACCAAAAGTAATAACTTTATATTTATTGATAAATTGAGTCAAAAAAATTCCTGTAAAAAAGAAATTGAGTAAATTTTTTTATTAAGAAGTTCAATCATGTGTCATTTCAAAGAAAGTAATTTAATAAAGTGTGATTAATATTTTTGATTTTAAAAATAAATAATTTTCAAAAGTGTTCTTGATGAGAATAAAATGGTCCCTCAATTCACTTTTACTTATTTTCTTCATGAGAATATAAAAGGCTCTCTCTATTACTTTTATGTAAATAAAATTCCCCATATTTTAACTTTTACGTGTTACTTTTGTTGAAAATTTATGTTCTTATTTGATTGTCATTTTTATATTTTCAAGCAATATAAATTATTATTTTGTCAATATAAAATACTTAATTAGTTATTATAGACAAAGAGAAAAATATGTGGAATAAGATAGTAAATAATGATGTTATAAAAAATACATAAGGATTTTTACTATGATCTCTACCAAACAGAGACCAATTTCTTCCCTACGACTAAGTTATGATGATATGATAAAAACACATAAATTAATGGTGATATCAATTGATGCTTCACATAAATTTTCTTGAAAATCATACAGATTTTATTAACCTTGTTTGGTAGAACTAAAAATGAAGAAAGGGTGGAGTACATTGTTCCAATCCAGCAACACAATGCTCTAAAATATGGCAGTAACAATTTGATACATATTAATATTATTCATACAAAATAAGAACAGAAACTCAATGAGTAAATGAAGTTAACACCAAGAAGATGCAACAGTGAGAGTTCTTCCCATCCAACCAAAGCAAACTCCACCATTCTCTTCATGCACAGTAATTCTGCTACCTTGGATGAGTCTTGAAGTTATTGACTCGGTAAGTTTCGGACTCATCGGGTTTAACCTAAACCCAGACATGCTCATGCGTGCACGCCATTTCCCAAAAACTTCACACCTTTCCACACGATCCCTCCCTTCACAAGCAACTGCATTTCTCATCTTCCTGCTCAGTCCTTTATCAAGCTTTAATCTCTCATAACTGTCACGATCCATCGCGAATTCAATAGATTCTAGCAATGTGCCGTAGTAAGAAAGAGTTTCAGCCACACGCGAAACAAACAGTGCTGTGTTTGTATTCAGTTCTTGCTCCAAAATAGTTACAATGCTTGGGGAGAGTGATTTCACTTGACGAAGAAGTGCGTCGCGTGGATTCTCTGTTGACACGCTCTCATCTGGCATTTTGTATAGGTTGAACGCGAAATTCACAGCAAGAATATCCTCTGAGTCACAGGTCAATGACTCGCGAGTTAATTCCGTGAGTTTTAGGTTCACCGGTTTGAATTGAAACCCGATTCCTAAACTCTCAGCTTCTCGACCCAAAAGTTCTCCGATGGTTTTCAGATTCTCGTTGTCAATGTTCATTGTCACAGTCGTGATCTTCAACATTGCTGGTGAACCGTTGAGACGTGCATGGAGTTCTTGGAGTAGATTGATATATTGTTTTCCATTACCAATATCAAAATCCACAACACAAAGATTCTTCACGCTCTTTGTTGTATCTCCGAATGCAGCTTCGAGGATTGCAATATTGGCAGCCATGAAAGAGAGCTTGAAGCAAAGAGAGTTATCAAAGAGGAGCTGAGTTGAATCAGCGTGTTCTTTGGCGAACAATTCTGCTACCGGAGGTGGATTTTCAATGTTATTCACACGCGATTTCAGTGCTGAAGCCATGCAATCCAATAACCAACGATCAAATTTCAGCCTTGGGTTTTGTGTAGGAGAGAAACGAGAGAGGATCTCTTTTGCATATTCCATTTTGCCTTCAGAAATCGCGGTGGCAGCTTCGATTAACAATTGTTTGGAAAACTCAGAAGCTGGTGAAACAATAGATGAAGGAGATGAATTTAGTGACGTGGTTGAAAAAGTAGGTGAGAATGAAACAAGTTTCTGGATAGGGTTTTGCTCGAAACTATTCAAATTACGAATTGTTTCTGACCATACGTTGTTGGTGTTAATAATCCCAGAAACAGCTAGTGACCAATCTTCTTCATCATCAATGTCTTCATGAAGCTTTTTCTCCAAATCATACATCATCTTTTTATCTGGGTCATGACTTGTTGGAACTACCAAGCTTTGAATCTCAGCAAAATCAGAATTTTCATTGGAAAAATTTGTATTTTGAAGGATTGAATTATTTATGGGGAATGGGTCTTGGAGGATGAAATTGTTCATAGGTAATGGGTTTTGAATATTAGGGTTTGAGTGAAGAGACATACCTAAGCGGGGTGAAGAAAAAGAAGGGCCTATGAATTCATGTGGTGAACTTGTGAAATCCATCGGAGTAAGTGGTGACATAGGAAAACTATGTTGGAAATTCCTAGGTTTGACGGAACGAATTAATAGGTTAGAATGGAGTGTGTTGTTATTGTTGTTGGTGTTGTTGAGGTAATTGTAATTGTGAAGGTTAAGGTTGTTGTTGTAGAGGATGTTTTGGCTTTGAGATTGGAATTCAGTGAAGGTACGTTTTCCGATGAGGTTTGATGTTTGGCTTTGTGTGATTTGGGAAGAAGGGTTAATGAAAATTGGTGGAATTTGTTGTTCATGTTGGGTTTGATAGTAAGGGTGGTGGAGATTTCGTGCTAAGGTTGAAAAATTATGGTTATAGAAATTGGAGGATCTACCAGAGAAACTTGTTGATCCACCATAGAAATTGGAGGATCCTCCACCGTCTGTAAATTCCGGTGAAAACATAACTACGAAAAAGAAGAAGCTAAAAGGTTTGGTAATGGAGAGACAAAGAGGATTCTTTCGAGGTTGATAGGTTGATGGTAATGAGGTGGTGAATTTAAAGAAGGGATTTAATTTTTATTAGGAAAGTGAGTAAAGGAGTTTCTTATTTTATTTGGATTTTTTTGAATGGTATGGATAGCGTGAATGTTTCTTTCATGTTTTGGTTTTGATGTTGTTCAATTTGAAGCCGTTAGATTGTGTTCGATTCGGGGATCTTTCTCATTCATCGGATGGTGATTAGGCAAACAATACCTTGTATAAATATTTTTATATAGTAATATATTTATTTTCTATTTTTCATTAAAACATTTTAAGTATGCAATTGTTCATATTATAGGTGGAATTAAATTTATATTTATTTCACTATTTTAGGAAAAAAGGTTATCTCAATATAATGTATTTTCCCTAAAAAAAAATCAATATAATGTATTTTTAGTAAAAAAAATTATATTTTTTATAAAATATCTAGAAAGTTATAAAGTGGAACTAAATTAAATATTTTTAGATTTTCCTTTTAAAATTTAGAATAAATAATTATTTCAAAACATAAAAGAAACATTGAATCAAGTCTAGTTTTTTAATTAAAAAAGGTTAGTAAAAACATATGGCGATGAGTAATGTGATGTTGTTTGAACAAGCGCGTGAGAAGTGTGTTGAAAAAGTTCCCAAATAAAAAGTGTGTTGAAAAAGTTGTACTTTGGTGAGAATGAAAATGAAGAAATTATTCGGAAAATAGAGTGATAAGGTGAGGTAGAGGACAACTAGGAAGTAACTTCTAGAAGGGAAAAGATACAAGAAAAAGCAAATTACATGTACGTTTCATGGACCAGTCAAATTCCGCGATCAACGGTACTTTGTCCCACTTTCGTATTTGGATCATCTTCTCCTCATTCTTGTCTTCTCCTTCACCAAGTTTCATCTATTTCTTTCTAAATTTTAGAGAGAAGATTAAGAGTGAGAGAATAAAAATTAAGATCAAGAGAAAGAACATCAAGAAGAGACCTACACAAATTGAAGAAGGATAGAGGATTGTAGGATCCAATTACCTTTATCATCTCTTATACGTGTTGGATTCCAAATTCAAGTAACTATATCCACTAGTTTATCGAGTTGAACATGACCTATGAAACACTTATACTTCTCTAATAAGACGTGTCCTGACGTCATTTTGAGTCAACATTTTTTTTTCCAAAAAATATATGTCAATGTTGAGTTTGTGTTCTAAATTATTATTGATGTCTCACCGTTGGTGTGGAACTAAATTTCATAACATATGATTGTAAGATGACTAAACCTCTTTGAAAAAAGAGATAATACCGTGGTATTTTTAGAGTTAAATTCGAACACAAAACTTTTAGTTAAACTAAAGGAGACCACTCATCGTATGATTCAAATGATATGGTTCAAGGTGACCTGTTCTTTATCAATACTAACCCATTTCAATGAATACCCTCTTCTTCCGATAAAGAAGCAAATACATTACTGATTAAACAAATAACTCTCATTTACAATCAAAATATCTTACAACAACAGCAACAACAACAACAACAACAATAATAATAATAATAATAGTAATAATAATAATAATAATAATGATAATAATTACAATAAAAATAATAATAATAATTTACAGTATATATAAAGAAAATAACCCTTTTCAGTTATTTTTAGGCTGACTTTTTCCATTTCCAAAAATATTTAAAAATGTAACAAACACAATATATATATATATATATATATATATATATATATATATATATATATATTTTTTTTTTCCTTTATCATTTAAAAAGTGTAACATATACGATATCAATAATGAATTTTTCCACTTCCGTGCATTGTAAGAGTGTAGCTTATCCAACTTCTGTATCACTTTAGAATTTGTTTCATGTTCTACTACTTTGTCTTAGATACTCATAGAGGTTCTCATAAAGTAGTTTCTAAACCTTCTCCAAATTCTGTGATATTACTCAAAGACAAACATCATTATGTGATAAAATGCATATTGAGGTTCTTTTTAATAAAATCAAACCTTTCAACACACAAAGGTTTGACAAATATAACAGCCCATTGATGATCAATGTCAATGAATTGCATATCCAATTATCTATAACACCTTTTTGAACATAATCTCCGATGAAATGATGCTTGATCTCTATGTGTTTGGCCCTTAAGTGAAGAATTGGATTATTGGACAGATAGATGGCTGCAACATTATCACAGTAAACTAGAATATTGCTTTCACTAATCTGATAGTCTTCTAACTGATGTTTCATCCAAAGTAGTTGTGTGCAGCAACTTGCAGCAGATATGTATTCTGCTTCTGCTGTTGACAATACAATAATGTTTTGTCTTTTACTTGCTCAGGATATCAAGTTATCACCAAGGAATTGACAATTTCCAATGGTGGATTTTCTCTCAATTTTACCCCAGCATAATCAGCATCATAGAATCCAACCAACTTATAATCGTGGGATTTGTTATAAAGAATTCATAGATTAGTTGTTCCTTTCAGATACCTAAAGATTCTCTTAACATCTGTTAAGTGAGATTCTCTAGGATTTGATAGAAATCTTGCACACATGCATACAATAAACAAAATATCTGGCCCGAAAGTTGTTAAATAAAGTAAATAACGTATCATACCTCTGTATAACTTTTGATCTACCATGTTGGTGGACTCTTCTTTGCTCATGTTGCAGTTTGGATGCATTGGTGTACCCATTAGTTTGCAATATTCAAGTTTGAACTTCTTCAAAAGTTCCCTTGTATATTTAGATTGATGAACATAGACTCCATCTTTGCATTGATTAATTTGAATACCAAGGAAGAATTTTAATTCCCCCATTATACTCAACTTAAACTCAACCTGTATAGTTTTTGAAAACTCTTGCAAAGAGCAGCATTGGTAGATCCAAAGATGATATCATCAACATATACTTGGACAATCAAGATGTCTTTCTTTAGTGTCTTTCTGAAAAGAGTAGTGTCAACCTGTCCTCTTTTAAACCCTTTTTCAAGCAAGAAATTACTAAGTCTGTCATACCATGCTCTAGAAGCTTGTTTCAGACCATAAACAAACTTCTTAAGCTTAAAAACATGATCTGGGTGTTTTGAATCTTCAAACCCAGGTGGTTGTTTCAGATACACTTCTTCAGAAATGACACCATTTAGAAAGACACTTTTAACATCCATTTGATGTAGGATGAGACCATGATTAACAATGTAGAACATAAGTAATCTTATTACTTACAACCTTGCAATAGGTGCAGAGGTTTATGTATAGTCAATACCCTCATGTTGACTATACCCTTGAGCTATAAGTCTGGCCTTATTTCTAACAACCTCGCCTTGCTCATTAAGTTTGTTTCTGAAGACCCACTTTGTTCCAATGATATTCTTTTGATGGGGGGTTTGGCAACTAAATCCCATACATCATTTATTTGGAACTGATTCAGATCTTCTTGCATGGCTACAATTCATCCATCATCAGTCCTAAGGATATTAGTCCTAACAAGTATTCATTTTTGAATGCTGATCTTGTTTTTAGAGGACTATCTTTACTTCCAATTATGAGTTCCTCTAGATAAGCTGAATTATATTTGAAGGTTCTTCTGGATTGAGCAGCTTCTTCTGAATCATCAACTTCAGGAATTGCATTTGTATCTAGTTCTTCAGATGGATTGGCTGGTTCTGGAGTTTCTATGTCAGGTTCAAACTCTTGTGTAGATTCTAGTGCATCTTCAGATATATGTATTTCTGCATTACTCTCAATCTGCTCGACGTTTTACTGTTAGGATTTTTGTCATCAAATCTGACATGTTCAGATTCATCTACCAATTTGATTTCAGAATTATACACTCTGTATGCTTTTGACCTTTTAGAGTATCATAGAAAGATACACTTCTGATTCTTGACATCAAATTTGGTCAGATAGATTTTGTCGTCCAAAATATGACATGTACAACCAAATTGGTGAAAGTAGGTAATATTTGGATAGCTCATATGTTGTTTTGTTTATATTAGTTCTTATGTAGATTCTATTTTGTGTTGACTGCTTTTGCCCAGAAGTACTTAACCATGTCAGTCTCATGGAGCATTGTGCTGGCCATTTCTTATAGTGATCTGTTCTTTTTCTCTACAACCCCATTTTGTTGTGGAG
>Ga0209282_1002170_pt1 | contig 11215 bp, 6 predicted proteins | sample Mtrugardesep15_FD_187529 | JGI IMG/M metagenome (GOLD analysis project Ga0209282, IMG submission 187529) | Root nodule microbial communities of legume samples collected from California, USA - M. trunc garden sep15 (SPAdes) (version 2) | ecosystem: Host-associated > Plants > Roots > Nodule...
TTGGCTCACACTTAAGCGAACGTTCTCAGTTCAATTCTGGGCAGCTACAATGGTCGCTCGCTTAAGCGACGGGATCCTCGCTTAAGCGACGCTTCATCTGGGTAACTAAAAGTTCACGAATTCTCAAACCCTTTTTCATCCAAAAACCCAATTTTGATCCCCCAATCACCCAAAATGAATTACTACAATGTTTACAGGTCCTATATGCAACACATCAATCAAAACATCTCAGAAATATGCAATCAACAACATAATTCACAACATTTAGCAATTTTCATAACCTTTACAACCCTAACTCAAGAACACAATTTCTAATCCAATTTTCAGCAATTATATATATACTATTAATTGAAAGCTAGCCTCACCCTTACCTGAATTAAGAAGAATCAAAAACTCTACAGAAAATCCTCTCCTTTTGGCTCTTCTCCCTTGTTCTTGGTTTTCTCCTCTTTCTCTCAAAACTTGAGTTTTCTTATTACGTAAAACGTTTTCTGACTTCTCTTTTCCTATTCTCCCCAATATTCCTTAACTCATTTTCATTTCACTTAACTCCCCCTAATTCCTATAATTAATATGTAACCCCCAAAACACCAAAAATTCTATTTCTCTCTTAATTCCATTAAATAATAAAACAACTAAATAATAAAATAACAATACACCAAATAATCACATAAATCATTTTAAATCATATAAAATACTTAAAATCAACCAAAAATAATTAAATAACAACTAGGGCGTTACAATAGGATCATTAGAAAACGCACTAATAGGGAATAGACATCACAAGCTAGAATTTCATTGGGTCATCCCTTATTAAAAACGTTTTGAGCAATATTAAAATCAACTTTAATTGTCGTGCCTTTGTTAGTCTAATTTTTGCTTTCTACAGTGATCTTTTTTTAAGGGAATTGTATAAGTGTTTTGATTTACCATATTGTGAACTTGTTGTTTGAGTGTAAGAATTTTTTTGCACTCCTTACAACACTTTCTACCGTCTCAATCTTGTTCTTCTAAGTATTTTTTTTGTTGTCAAATGCTCCAAACAATCATAACAAACATGGATATTTGATTGTAATTAAATTAGTGACATCAAACCTGAAAAACTCATCATTAATACCCTCAACTAACTAAGAGTGTTAGTTGTTGTAAGATAAAGTTGTCTATTGCCAACACCGAGCACTTCGTGATAGAGCAAAAAAAGGCCAATTTTTTCCCATATGTTGATCACATCAAACACATGATGAAGAGCAAGGAACATGTTTTGCATTCAGGTTGGATTCTAGTAAGAAAATTCCTCTCAAACCTCCACATAATCATTTCGATTTTGGGTGATATTTGTTTTGGACCCCTTTTTGTTTTAGCCCTTCACGTTTACCCGTTTTTATTTTGAAGTCTTCCAGTCATTTTTCTTCAATTTGGCATTGAGTTGTCAATTTTCAATGATGCCGTTTCATTGTGACATACTAATATGAATATTAATTAAATTAAAGCATTAAAAAACATAAATATATACGACAACAATCAAGTCTCATCTTACTAAATGGTATCGACAACATGGTTGTTCTTGTAGTTTTTCGACGCTTCTTCTACGACTCTTGTAACTTGACTATCATCCATTTTATCCATCCTCTTTAATAAAGAAACTACATAATTTCTCTCTACCATAGGTACTACCCCAACTCTTTCTCTAATATTGTCATTTCTAATCATATCACGTCCAGTCTTATCACGCATCCAACATAGAATTCCCATCTCCGCTACACTTACTTTATTATAGCGTTTGGTATTAATAATGTTGCTCTCTTGCTATGGAAGCTTCAAAATAGATGAATCACTTACTTCGCAGGTTCAATGAAAAGATAATGCATACATAAATAATCTTCAAATCATGGGCACTCTATTACTGGTACTTCTTGATGGGGTGATGTCCCTCTGTTTATTCGCGAGAGTTTTTTTAGGGATAAGTTTTCTTTTTTTTTTTTTTGACAATTTTTTAGGAATAAGTTTGAAATGCCTACCTATTGTTTTTTCTTAGAGCTTGTTTTATCTCTTTCTTTGTTTTTATTTTAATTTCATTGGGTACGATACAACCCCCACAACGTATTTTTTTTCAGAGATGTCTAAATGTCAATTGATGCAAGTTCATGTTCTTGGTTTATCTAAAAAAAAATATTTATCTACAATCATGGGAATATTATTCCTAGAAAATCTACGATCATGTTTGTTATGTTATTTAATTTCCTAGGAATAATTTTAAAATATATTAAATTTAATTTCCTACAAAGATTCAGAATTGCACTCGGGCAGCCCAATCTCCCGCAATTCCAAGTCAAAATAATCATTGATCCCCGTAGTTTCAGATGCCACAACGTGCCAATAAAAATGTTGATTCATCAGATCATTAGAATCACTAACATGCTTATTTTCTTCCTTCATTTGCTTTCAATGTAACTGGTAGTCCATATCTTCAAATTCCTCCACATGAACAATCTCACATGTAGGACTTGGATTCCCAACTAGATGACTAGATTCCCAACTTCCTCTTTCACATCAACCCCTTTCACCGACTTCCAAACCTCTAATATACATACCTTCTACTCTTCAGATGAAATAGACGATCTACCAGGACTCAATCAACCAATGATAGACTTAGATCATGTCGAAGATCCTTCTCATTATCGATACCAAAACTTAACTCTCGTCGTCTCGTCACTCAACGTCAGGTCGTCGAGGTTGATGTTTCCCATTGCCAAACGTGTTAAAAGAAACACACCTCACAAACGCTCTAGCACAAATAGAAATCGAAAACTCGCACAGAACTTGAGATATTTACCTTAGTAAAGCACCTTGATCGGATCTTAGAAGAGCAAAATTCTACTACTATTATTTTTTTTAGTAATGAATTTATTTAAACTATTTGTTAGCACACATTTCAAGCTTTTAAACCGAGGTCTTCAACAAATTTTTTTTGGTAGAGAGAGGTATTCAACAATTGATTCCTCCTAGATCACCCATTTGGAATTTAATACACATGAAGTCCACATGTATCTCCCACGCCAATTATCATCGATCCAATCGATATCATCATAGATTTACAGCTGAAGTTCTTTCTCTATCTCTCTATTTCTTTTAAAACAAATTTTACCCATTTCTTTCAAGAGTTTAATGATGGTGGCTTGACGGTGTAAAACAACTTTACACACACAATCAATCAAAACATTCTGAATTGTCACATTTGACTCACGTAAATTAAAAACATTAGTTTATATGATGATTCTAAATATTTTGATTGATTGTACGTGCAAAATTGTTTTAGATTGTAAACCTACCACCATTAACCTCTTCTTTCAACCAAAAACAAATACTCCCTCCATTATTAATTATAAATAAATTTGACTTTTTAGATTTATTCATTTAATAATGTACGAATATAAAAGGTTAAATTTGCTTATAATTCGGAGTAAATACTTAAGAAAAGAACCAACCGAAATGAATTAATTATGCAATAGTTAGAGAACCTCGAAAATAAAAAATAATACAAAAAAGGAAAGGAAATATGAGCGATCTGAAACAGGAGTTTGGTCACTCAGCTCGAACCTCTTATTCTCTTTCACTTTCTCTCATTCATCAATCATTACACATGCTACACTGATTCAGCATTTTACAACCCACTCGAATAAGAAGAAGAAAGACAATGGGAGGTTTTGGTACTATTGGTTCTGCCTTTGATTCTAAATCTGGTCAAATCATAATGGCTTCTTTACTTCTCATGATTGTTTCCTTTTATGTCGGTACCCTTTTCGGTAACAATACTCCTCTTTACATTTCTCACCTTCCCTCTCCTTCTTCCAACAACAACACCACTCTCTCTTCTAACGGTAATTACCCAATTTCATATCTCTTTCCTTTAATATCTATCAAGCACCGACACATATAACTACCTACCCTACACTGAGTTATGTGATTTTCTTAAATTATTACCGGTGTCGGTGTTCGTGTTGTGTCCGGTGTCCGTCCTTCAAATACACTACTCTCTGACTTACTCATATGCAAATTTTGCAGGAACTTCCCGATTTAGTAACAAAGTTGCTCTCACTTACCGCAAGACTCCCTTGGTAATTCCTGAAACTGGGGTAGATGTATGCCCCATGAGGTTTAATGAGTATATCCCTTGCCACGATTTTTCTTACATTGCAACATTGATGCCTCATCTTGATGTTTCTAGAAAACAAGAGCTGGAGAGACATTGTCCTCCACTCGAAAACCGTTTGTTTTGTTTGGTTCCGCCGCCTAAGGATTATAAAATACCTATCAGATGGCCACTTAGTAGGGATTATGTTTGGAGGAGTAATGTGAATCATACACATCTTGCTGATGTCAAAGGAGGCCAAAACTGGGTCCATCCAAAGGATAATCTCTGGTGGTTTCCAGGTGGAGGTACTCATTTCAAGAATGGGGCATCTGAGTACATACAGAGGTACCTACCTGTACTTCTTTGAATGATTTATTTAGTGTTCATATGACGATCATTCTAATTATAGAAATTGTTTTTCAATGATTTTATCAACTTCTTATGATTGATCACAAATTCATTTTTCTTGCGTGAGATGAGGATGTTGCGTTGGATGTGTCGTAAGACTAGACATGAGAGGGTTAGAGTGGAAACCAGGCTTAAGTGGTTTGAGCATGTAGTAAGGAGGGTAGTTAGGTCACTAGAGGCAGAGGTAGACCTAAAAAATCTTTAAGAGACATTGTTAGGAAAGATTTAGAGATTAATGAGTTGGATTCAAATATGGTTTATGATAAAATATTATGGCATAATTTGATCCTTGTAGCCGACCCCACATAGTGGGATAGAGCTTGGTTGTTGCTGTATAAATTCTTGCGTGAGACAAATATTTTGGAATCAGATTGAGTGTGGCTCAATGTTGTCAACCATGATGATACTATGGCGAAGTGCGGTGATGGAAATTTTTACAACCACCATGGCCAATTTGTGAAAGATGGCGCCACTATGTCATTTTGTGATGTGTGATTGTGAACATATGATCTATTTCAATTTGCTAAATATCAAAGTTCATCCCGTTTTAATACTGTAACATGCGATGCCCAGAATATCTACCCGGAATTTCATATTTGAAGTAGATTCTTCTATAAATTAAGATTGAGATAACTATGTGAGAAAGCAGGTAAAGATGAGTAGAGTAATGCCAGATGTAAATTTTTATCTCTTTTTGATAGTAATATATAAATACCCTGTGATTTGGGTCTACTGAGAATTCCTTATCTCGAGCTAGGTTCTTCTGCAAATAATTTGTGCATTTGTTTATTGAGATTAGATTTTCTTCTTTTGCAATTACATGTTATGCTTTATTTCTTTGGAAAACTAAAATAATTTTTTTACCCTGATCATATTGAATTATTTGGAAGTTATTCTTAAGATAATATGTGACAAATTGACTGGTGTTGAATGGAAAATGACGTCACTGTCGGATTTTTAATTGTCTTTCAAAGGTGTAATCATATGGTCACCTAGCAAACTGCAACTGCAACTGCGACTCACCTGTTATTTTGTTTAAAACATTAGATGGGAGAAAAGACAATGAAAGGAGAAGTATTGTTTGAAATTGAAAATAAGAGAAATTTTTGGTCTTCAATTTCTGTTCACCAAATAATTAAAAGTTGGGTTATGCTAACCAGTGCCCTTAGGGCACTTGTTAAGGAACCCAAAAGTAGCATATTTGCATTGAATTCAACAATATTTTGACTTTTAAAAAATAGAATTCATCACTTTTCACCATTTTCCAATGCAATATTTCTATTTTTATCCTTTTAACCAATGCCCCAAGGGCACTCTTTAGCGTTTCTCTTAAAGGTTTCAAACTTTAAAGCTTTGAGAGTTAGGAGGGGATGGCTTTGAACAAAAGCTAGGGAAGAGAGGGTAAACACCCGTATATGAGGGAACTAAAATAAAAATGCGAGGAGGACTTTGCCGGGGGGGGTTTAAAAGAAACACCGAACTCTGAAACAAGGGGATAACTTATCTTAAATTCTCTTTCCTCCTTCTCTCCTCTCACCTCCAGGCACCCATCCCAAACCAAGCCTTAAGATCTTCTTTTCTTTCTATCTTCGTTTTCTCAATGTAAACCTAGTGCTAGCGCTCCCTGAGCCTTGAGGCCTGCACTGACCCTGGTCAGTCTCTGGGACCCACTCACATAAACTTCTCTCGTTGTGAAATCCAAAAATAGAAAGAAAAAAAAAACCAGTGTTAAGAAGTTAAAGTAACTATGTGAACTCCATAAGATAATCAGTCACAGCTGACCACAGAAACTTCTTTCCTTATGTTTCTGAATTCTGAGACATGTTTCGAGTACGATTTCCAATAAAAGAAAGTGTTATAAGACAAATTATGTTACAACGTTGTAGTAAAGAGGTATGCGCACAGTAGACTGAAATTCTTGGAGTCAATGGACCACAAGGGTGTGTTTATTTTGAAAATGGTGCCTCAGGAGTCAACTTAATGAAGGAAAAGTTGTGGTTGGCACATTGGAATGAATCCTGTTTCTCTCTGGCTTACTTTTGGACTTATGACCTTAATACAAAAATCATAGTAAAAAATTGAATGTTGTTTGTAGATACTACCTATTTCAGGCCATTGCTTTGTTACAATTTGTAGTTAGTTCGTGCTATTGAAACAGACTGAAACCAGATGCAGCTAACTGATATTTTTAAGGTTACATACACCGGTGAGAGGGAGAGAGGGGAGGGGAAGCTAATCTTGAGTCTTGACATTTTAATCATACATAAATGGTCAATATCAGTTTCAACTTTACTTGAAAGTTTTAAGTAAAATCAATTTCTACCTATCTTGCAATTATTTTGCTTGGTGCTACGAACTAACTTGAGCATGGAATGTTTGTATGTTGTGTGAGTAGTGCAAGATACAACTGTTAGTCTTTTGATGGCTTTACAAATGCAGGATAGGAAATATGATTACAAATGAGACTGGTGATTTACGTTCTGCGGGCATAGTTCAAGTTCTGGATCTTGGCTGTGGTGTGGCCAGCTTTTCAGCGTATCTTCTTCCCTTGGATATTCGAACTATGTCTTTTGCTCCCAAGGATGGTCATGAAAACCAGATCCAATTTGCATTAGAGCGAGGAATTGGTGCAATGATCTCTGCCATGTCCACAAAACAACTGCCATTTCCTTCAGGGTCATTTGAAATGATTCACTGTTCAAGATGCCGAATAGACTTTCATGAAAATGGTAATTGGCTTTCCTTGTGATGTTTGTATATATTGGCTTTCCTTTCGAGAGGAGGGAAATTGAGTGGAGAGAAACTGAGAGGAAGTGTTGTTTACTTTTGTTTGATTGCAAAATAACACAAGAAAGGAAAAATTGATGTGGGACACACCTCTCGCTTAGTGGAGAGGTAACACCAATTTCAAGTAGACATTCACTCTTTCCAGCTATACCAATCTAAATATCTAATTATCTATCCTCTGTTGTGGGGTTCACTTGATTCTTCTTATTTTGTCAAGGGTAAATATGACATTATATCAATTATTCATTTTCTTAATTTTCATTTTAATTATCGTCCAACCAAACAATTATAGAGAAAATTGAACTTTTCTCTGCACCCAAACGAAGCTTTGGTTGACAACAAACCAAGATAGAATGTGAACTTGTTCTTAGAGTAAAATGGTATTTTGTCTAGTTTCGAAATGTTTTTAGCTCTCATTCGTTTATGATCTTTAATTCCTTTGGCACACTTCTTGAATGCAGTGGGTGATTTCCTCCACCCTTGCATTGCCGTAACTAGGTTCCTGCTACTTCAACACAGGGTTCTGCATATTCTTAAGCTTGAAACTTCTCTCCTTGAAATGATTGCTATAATTTTCCATTTCTTTCCCGGTGAGGGTTCTGGCAGATCTAACCAATTTGTTTGGGACCAAGAATTAGGATGGAAATAAAGAATCTTAATATTAAAAAATTAAAAGAATATTAATAATATAATTCGGCCCATTGGTTTCTCCTTTACAAAAGATCTCTCCTTTTCCCTCTCATATCAAATGCACAGTATTATATTTTCTTACTGTATTTCTCCTATTTATATATGATACATCTTATCTAATTGACCAACTACTGACATCCTCATTACTACCCTTTATCTTTATCCTAACAGCTTGATGTTAAACGTGTTTGATTCAGTCCTTTTATTTGAAAATCTTATTTTTGTTAATACATGCCTGATATAGCTAAAAGAAGTACTTTCGTGTTTACAAATTGTGATATTTTCTAAAACCAAAATGTTGGACAGCTTTCCATTTATGTATCACTGCTGTTCTCCAAAGTTTTTAATTAGTTTCTGTTTTACCACAGTGAAATTTACTAATAACATTGATCTCAAGCCAACCAATGCATTGCAACATGTAGAAGTATGTTTTGTCTCTTCTTAAGATTGACTTCCATTACCATGTTTGAAATCTGTCCCTGACCATTTCTTGATGTTAATCTCCATTGATTTCTTTTATGCTACCGTTCTACCTTACAGCATTCATTTATCTGACGACCGATGAGTGACATTTTAACATCTCTTTACTTTTGTTTGTGCAAAATACCATTTTATGCTATTGTTCCCTTGTTCAAGAAGTATATTTTTGTTATATGATGCTTTAAAGTTGTGTATTTTTAAGGATAAAAGGAAATACCCTCCCTCCAACTATAGGTAATTTTACAAAAACATGTGTTGGAATCTCATTAAACTAGCTCCCTAAAAACATGTTTGTAAAGTTAACTTTTATGTATGTATTGAGTTGAAGTAGCTGAGTTGTTAGATTTTTAACCATAAAAGATTATATTTTTTTGAATTGAGCTTTGTTGAAGTTATTTCTTGCGTTTTGTCTGGTTTTTAATAATTCATCTGTAAGGATATATCATCAAGAGAAAATAAAACAGAAAACAACAAAACAAGAAGTTCTGGCATCATTATTCTCATTGTAGTTTTGAATTGTATAGCTTAGAGGTTTTCTTTTCCCCTTATAGCTATCATCATCATCATCATCATTTTTGTTTTTCTTGAATGACCTGGTAGAATATGTTCCAAAGGCTGCTATAAACACTGATGGGTGAACCCTTACCCAATTAGACCCATTTATTATTTCTGTTATAGATTCAATCTGACTATCTTGTAGAATAGATGCAATCTGTATATGTCAAAGCTATTATTGTTGGTGAGGTTGTTTGTTGCTGATTTATTTAGTTATACACAGATGGGATTTTGCTGAAGGAGTTGGATCGCCTTCTTCGCTCAAATGGTTATTTTGTTTATTCAGCACCACCTGCTTACAGAAAAGATAAAGATTTTCCTGTCATTTGGGATAAGTTGGTGAACTTGACTACAGAAATGTGTTGGAGACTCATTGCTCGTAAAGTTCAGACTGCAATATGGATTAAAGAAAATAATCAACCCTCCTGCCTTCTGCAGAAAGCAGAACAAAAGCTTATCAATGTCTGTGATGTGGATGATGAGTCTAAACCTTCATGGAATATTCCACTTAAGAACTGTATACAAGTCAGAAATTCTAATGCGGAATCTTACAAGCTACCCCCAAGTCACGAGCGCCTTTCAGTGTTCTCTGAAAAGCTGAACAAGATAGGTTTGCTCATTCTCTTTTGATATACTGTCAAGAAGTTAATGTCCATATTTTACATATTTCTTATTCTTAAATTATTCTTACCAATCTTGATGTGCACACTTACACCATAGATATTTTTTATGCACAAAATATAATTGTGTTGCAAATCTCAGATAGCATCATATACCATGCATGCTCTCAGAAATTTCATGAACCATGATTCTAGTGTTTATGCTATTGATGCATATGCTTTATTATCATCATAATGATTTCATCTGGGCTATAAACAATATTTAGCCCAAGGATTTAATCAAAGGCACAATCTTCAGTAGAGCAGATAGTATCATATGCTAAGATCATGTTTTGGTTGTAGTGTCGGAATTTCAATAGTTGATACTATTTTAATGATACATTTTCTCAAGTTATGAATAATTTTGTCAAAAACATCAAACAAGGTCGGAACTTGGAACATTTCTGACTTGCATAATGATAATAAAAGGATAAAAGAAAAATAGTTTTTTTTTTTTCTTGTTACTTTTCTGAATAAATTTGGCATATTATCATAAGGTATATAGTTGAACTCCTCCCATAATTGCCTATGATAAATTTGTTTTCTTTTTATTTCATTTACATACTGATATAAATATAGAAACTCACTATCTTGTTTGTGCCCTGTTTTTTAGTTGATATTGGGAAGGATCAATACATTTTTTTTTTGAATGGCAAATGATCAATACATTTTAAAAAAAGGACAGTATTGGACAGCTGTCAACTGGAAATTACAAAGATAAAATAAACTTGAATGTGGTGCACACAGTAGTCCCTTTCAATCTAATGTGATAACCCTTCTAACCTTTTAAACAACAGGTATAAATCGAGATGAATTTACATCAGATTCTATCTTTTGGCAAGATCAGACTCGTCATTATTGGAGACTGATGAATGTCAAGGAAACAGAAATACGCAACGTGATGGATATGAATGCCTTTTATGGTGGATTTGCCGTTGCATTGAACAACTTTCCTGTTTGGGTAATGAATGTAGTTCCTGCAAGCATGAAGAACACCTTGTCTGGAATTTATGACCGGGGTTTGATTGGAACTTTTCATGATTGGTAATACTTTGCAACTAATATCATAAATAGTAAATACAATGTTAGCATGTGTATTATTAGTTGACTGCAGCTAATGTAGATATCTTTTACATCAGGTGTGAGCCATTTTCAAGTTATCCTCGTACATATGATCTTTTACATGCCAACTACCTTTTTTCCCAGTACACAAACCTAGGGTTAGGTTGTATATTAGAGGATATCATGCTGGAGATGGATCGTCTTGTACGGCCGCTGGTAATTTTAATTACTTTTTTAGAATGTCACCTTCATAGTTGTCTGCATGTATTTTTAAAGTAGAAGTTCATGTGACTGAAATGAAAATAAGTTTTGGTAAATTCTGATATAACAAAATACATAAGTTATTCAATAAATCTAAAAAGTGAATTGACTCTTATAATAAGGAACAAATATAGTACAAAGTTTTGTCAAATAGCGGCTATAGCTACAATATAGCAATGCA
>Ga0209282_1002171_pt1 | contig 11211 bp, 7 predicted proteins | sample Mtrugardesep15_FD_187529 | JGI IMG/M metagenome (GOLD analysis project Ga0209282, IMG submission 187529) | Root nodule microbial communities of legume samples collected from California, USA - M. trunc garden sep15 (SPAdes) (version 2) | ecosystem: Host-associated > Plants > Roots > Nodule...
GGCTTCTCTGCACTTTCTTGCATTTTGTTTTTAACCTATATGCAACAGGAAACCTTTTATTGTCTTACATGTCCCTGAGCTTGGTTTAATATTAGAATAGAACACTTCATTAATGTGAGGACATTGGTTTTTTTTTTTTTGTTTGACAATGAGGACATTGGTGCTTGCTAAGTGCTAACTATCATAACAACAATTTTTTTTCTATTTATACTGATTTAAATTTTAAATTTTAAATTGTATTTGTAATATGATATTTGTTTTGAGAGAACAGAATTGTGTTCATTTTGACAATAACATAATGTCATTTCCTTCTAAGTATGTTATTAAACTTCAGTGAAGTATAGAGCCATATGTTCTTTTTTATTGGTATTTGTACATAACATCGGATAGGTTTCATTTTCAATTTTCGTCGGTATTGGAAACTATGTTCCGAAAGGCTTAGTTGTATTGAACGATATCTTCCGGTTTTATTTCAAATTTTTATTGGTATTGGAAGAATTTTTGATAGGATTATTTCCCCAAAGTGAGTACCCAAGCCTATCAGAACATATCTTTTAAAAGTTATTGGGAATATAACTTCTGGTACATGAAGCATTTTCGGTATTTTGGAGGGTCTATGAGCAATGTGAGGGCCTAAACAGCAAATTCCAAACAAAAAACTAAGACAAACCCAATCCACTTCCTCTTTTTGATGAGAGGCCCACCATTCACTAAAGACAAAATCAAACACAATTTCATTTCAACAATGAAGCAAAACCCTAAAACCTTTGTCAACAATAATGTAAAACCCTAATTCATCAAATCCATCACCTTTACCATTGTTGCATTCTATCAGAAACAAATCGGAGCTCCAACTAAACTCAACTAACTCGCCGGAAATTGATGCCGGAGTTTCTCCTCGGCCACTAGAACAGAGTAAATGGTGTAGTTGGTATGTTGTTGTATAGTGTTTGTTCAAAAACCCTTTTCAAACAATTACTGTTATTCAAATTGATTCTGTAGAAACTTCATAAAAATTGTATTTTTATTTTTGGGTATTGGAAAAATCAATATCAATGGCTGTTCCAAGTTCTGTTTTGAAGGTAGAAGGAATTCAAGGTAGAGGAAGAGGAATTGTTGCTTCTCAACCTCTCAAAGCTGGTCAAATCATCCTCACAGATTCACCAATCCTTCTCTACCCTACCACCCCTTTTTCTCACCACTCTTCTTCCTTCTGTGATCATTGCTTCAAATCTTTACATTCATCATTTGTTTCATGTTCTTCTTGTAACCGATATCGATTTTGCAATTCAACTTGTCTCTCAAAAGCACTCAATTCATCACATTCCTCATGGGTTTGTCAAGCACTATCTCAACTCCAAACCAATGCTGTTCTCCTTCAACAACCCCTCGAACGCCAACTCCAAGCTCGGTTTCTCATTGCTGCCTACAATCTTGCTATTACCAACCCCTCAAATTTTCAAATTTTGTTATCTCTACAAGGTTCTCCTGGTAATGATGAAGCAGCAAACTTCCTACACCAAGTTATTTCGTCCCTTTTTTCGCACCCTCATAATGAATTGTTTTCGTTACAACTCACTTCTTCCCTGCTTGCTAAAGATAAGCTCAATGCTTTTGGTTTAATGCATCCTTTCTCTGAAACTGATGAAAATAGGTCTGTTAGAGCTTATGGCATTTACCCTTATGCTTCGTTTTTCAACCATGATTGTCTTCCTAATGCGTGTAGATTTGATTATGTTGATGTTAATCCACCTTATGATGTCGCGGCCGGTCTTAGTAATACTGATTTTGTTATTAGGATGATTCATGATGTTCCTCAAGGTAGGGAGATTTGTTTGAGTTACTTTCCTGTTAATGAAAACTATTCTAGTAGGCAGAAGAGATTGTTGGAAGACTATGGTTTTGCATGTAATTGTGATCGATGTAATGTTGAATCGAATTGGTCTGATAATGAGAGTGTTGAAGGAAATGTGGAGGAGGATGAAGAAGAGGATATGGCTATGGATGATGAAGAGGAGGAGGAGCAATGTGAAAATATGGAACCACCAGAAACTGACAATAACGATTTCCCACATGCTTATTTCTTTTTGAAATACATGTGTGATCGAACAAATTGCTGGGGAACTTTAGCTCCTCTACCACCACAGGGTGATGCATTATCTAATGTCATGGAATGTAATGTCTGTGGGAAATTGAAGAGAGACGATGACGACTTGAATGTTGATGATAAAGGGCAAAGTGGAGAAGTTCACATGGAGGACTGAGCAGTTAGGATGGAACTTCGGTGAGTCTTTCTGCATTCCTCTAAATGTTTTAGATTAATTTTTATTTTTTAACTCATTAATTCCCATTTTTATTTTTATTTTTTAACTCTGCATTGGTCTGCCGACATAAATATTTGGGTTATTATTGTGATGCATACACATGTATATTGTTGCTAGCGCATCTGTTTGAATATTTAGCATCATTTCCCTATGGCGTAGGTGTAGTACACGTATAACAAACCATTAGGTTATCTAAATTTCACCAAACAACGACTATAGCTCATCTGCTTATACCTCATCTGCTTATACTATAATGAGTTCATCAATTTAGAGGATTTAAATCCAAATTTTTGCAATAGAGAGGATTTAAATCCTAAACTTTGTGAAAACATGTTCTATTTTCATTTCTTAAAATTTTGTTAATTTCACTTGCTAACAAAGAAAAACTAGACTTTTGAAGTGAACGATTGTGTGCATATTTTGGAACTATTACAACTGTAGAACTTGTTTTAGGAGATTGGAACATGTTTTTATCACAATTTCTTCTGGTTTGACCTTATATTTCTTTTAATGATTTTAACAAAAGTTGTTGTCAAACCTTTAGTCTTTGGGTCTCTGTTCAGGTCATGTCTTAAGGGAAGGATAATGCATGATGCTTAATTATTTAATAATCATAACAAGGGAAGAAATATAGAGTAGGAAGAAAAGAATTGGAATACAGCCAGACCAAAAAAAAAAAGAAAAGAAAATGTAACCCTTGTGCTGAATAGTTTTTGCTCATTGAGTTTCAGTAATCAATTCAAATGCAAAGTTTTCATTTTTTTTCTCCTTTTATTACCCCCCTTTCATAGCCTTTGTTTGGTTCCATGTTTGGAGCAGCCATGATTGACTCTCGAGGGATAAATTTGATTTTGACATGTTTGGTTGCTTAAGTAGAATGTGTTCTAACTTGAAGGTAGAAATTGTAGTTTTTGAGTCTAAACGTGATTTTTACAATAAAGTTTGTTATTCAACTCACATTTATGTCAATCTTTCCAAACATAAATCAATTTTTGTCGAGCAGAACCTAACATGCACATAATATTTAGAATTTCAAAATGTCTTGCCAAACTTTCACTTTCTTCTTTATTATTACCGATGACCGCATATTCTTTGAAGTTGAATAGTGATCCATTACTTGTTTCTGCTGAATTATATACATGTATAGCGTATAGCTGACCCTTTTCTCTAATTGGATTATGGGGTTATTTGCAGCATTGATGTATTGTACGCATTGTTGCATGTAGATGGAGGGAATTCTTCCTGGATTTTCTGCATTTATACTAAATTCAAGCAGAGACAAATGCTAAAAGCTCAGGAATCAAATGATGCTTTTACTTATGTTTTTTAAGAGTTCAATGTTATGTTTTATACTCAGGTTTGTTGCTTTATTCCAAATTCTGCTGTAAAATTTTGCCGGCAAAATATTAGGATCTCCGTTTTGAAATATACCTTTGTTTGGATAATGACAATAGTCTCTTGCTTGAGAACAATGTTCTGCAGTAATTTTATTTTCTTGTAATTTAAATAAATTAAGATTATTTGTCAAAACAATGGCAAAATAATTTAATATAACTATATTAAGTCAACAACCTTCTTTTTCCCTCAAAAAAAAAAAGGTATGGTACATTCTGTTGTCAAAAAAAGAAGTATGGTACCTTCTGTTTGCACCAACTGTAATTTGGGTGTGTTTTTACCGTCCTCATATTGGTAGACTACTTAAATTTCATCTCAAATTCTTGCAAAGGCTGATGTTTTTATCCTACCTTACATGTGGTGTGTCTCCTTTTTTCATAAAAAAAAGTACTAGTACTATTTTAATTTCAAAAAATAAAGGATGTAGGTAAGTGAGATATTTTAATTTCAAAAAACAAAGAAGGTGGATAAATGCGATATTTTAATTTCAAAAAATAAAGGATGTGAATAAATGCACACTTGCATGTCTTTGGTAAAGTTTAAAGAATGTTCTTTTCCTTTTAAATTTTTATAGTTTTTTTTTTTACATTCAAAAATTGCTTTATTTAATTCTATAGTGCACAAATTAGACAAATCTTGCACTATGAATAAATTTGTTTCCACCATTGAATCAAACAAGTTTTACTATTGGACCAAATGTGATATGATGTGATTTATTGGTTAAATGGTAGAAAATAAATTCGTGTATGGTGTACGACTAAATTACTTGTGCACATTAGACATAATCTCTAATAAAATCAATATTGTTTAGACTTTGGAGACTTGATATAATTGTGTACGATCGATTGAAGCTTAATGAAGCTCAAAGGAAAAGTTGTGAAACCTTCTTTCCCCGTATGTTTTATTCTAGCATTTTCATAAGAACCTGGTGGGAAATCAACATTTATAATTTCTGCAACAAGGACAATCTACCAACTTTTACCAACTTACACTTAAATTCAAATTCCCCGTTTGATAGATGGCTCAATTGAATTTCCAAAGAAAAAAATCCATTTTGCATTAATACAAAGCAACTTACTCCACCAGATAAAAAATAGCATTGCTTTAATGATACCAAATCTTTGAAATATTTAATTCTGGGATCAATGCATCTCTATGTCACACTATTCAAATATTGACCCATAATTTCTATCATCATATTAGGTCAAAAACTTTGAAAGAAAATTAAATTGAGATGTACAGGCATTCATTTAAAGGAGTTATTCTAAAAAGAAAAGGTTAAAAACAAAAGATAAAATGTTGAGTGCTTATTCATGAGAGTCTTAGCATGCTATTTATCTTTTTAGGTTATTTTTAAAGGTCTCTTTATGGTTTCTAGTGTAGTGTGTCTTTTTTGGTGCTTGATATCAATTAATGTTTTTTAATGAAAATGAGATATTATAAAAGAAATCATTCTTTTATGTTCTATTATTGTAAGCAATTAAAATTTCCTGTGTTGTTAAAATTTGATTCCACGTTTTGAATTCAATTAGCATAATCTCCCAACCCCATGATGCCTGCCTGCATTGAAGCATTAAATTTTTTCAACATCATAATTGTTTGCCTGTTTTATCCAAGTACTTATAAAATTTTGCTGTGAATGTAAATAGAAATTTCGATTTTGAAACTTATAAGAATTCAAATTTGCACTATATCATTTATTCTCTAGTCAACAAGTTAAAGGCGCACATTCTTCCAATAATATCTTTTTCATTAACAGAAAATAATTGTTTATGAAGTGATAGCTTAGTGGAAGAAGTTTAATCTCGTAGTATTTTGGTATAAAGTTAAAATCTTCATACTCATTACTCATTAGTGTCGTTTTAATTGTTAAAAGATTTTCATTTTCAATTTTTTTTTAAAAAAAATAACAGAAAATAACCGAGTCGACACAAATAGTTTTTTACCTTCCCTCAAAAAAAACAAATAGTTTTTGACCTTTTGCTTGATGATGCTAACTATGATTTGTGTTAGAATCTAGAAATACGTTGTTAGATTATAAGTAAATTACATTTAAATCATTGATGATGTTGGTAATTTTATGTGACTTGCATGGGTGTCTCTCCCTTATTCTAATTATTTTTATTCAGAAAATAATAATATAATGGTGAACAGAAAGACTGTTAAAATTCAATCAATTTTGACACAAAGAACCATACAGATTTTTAGACATAGATTGGCGTTAGATTGTGAGTGCAACAATCAATTTCCACACAAACTACAATGCCTGTTTGTGAGTAACAAAATTCCACACAATTAAAACAATTCAAACCCCAAGGATCAAAAAGATGGTCCCTAAGACCAAAACCCATGATTTATTCCATCTTCTTCTTCTACTCATCTTTTGACATGGCATGGCCCCTCATCAGCATGCCATCTTAGTGGGACCATTTTGTTGTATCACACACACCCACCAAGAAGATTTTTCCATGTGGTGGAAAATATATTAACTGATATCACCCCCCACCAATGAGTGAGAAAATTTGCAACAAAAATAACAAATATTCTATTCCATAATAAATGACACATTTGTTCATGTTATGAGTATTAAAAGATAATATAAATGAGATAAATGTAATAATAATTTTAATAAATTACTCCCTCAAAAAATTATTCTTATTAAGTGTATGATGGGATTGACAATTTGGCTAAATCACATCAACAATGTGATTTTGTTGACAATTTTAAGTATATTTTTTTGTTAAAATTACGATGACTCGCTACACTTCAAATCTAGATATATATATGTGTTAGTGTAGTTTTCGTTATCATAAACATAAAATAAAATATAAGATATTGAATTGAGAGGAATCAACGTAGTATAAATAATGTGACGTCCATTGCATAAGAGAGTAAAATAAAACAAAAAAGAAAAGCAAGGTCCCATTAGAGAAACAGTTGGTAAATATACAGTATACACCATACAAATGGTCCATGTCAATGTAGAAACTAGAAGGAAAAAAAAACACAAAAGAAAAAGCTGAAATTTGAATTATGTCTCTTTGAGGTGTGTCTTTTTTCACACACCTAATATATTGCTTTTTCATTTAAGACCAGAAACACAATATGATAACCATAGCAATTATTTAGTCCCCCACATATGTAACCAAATGAAATAAATTTAAAAAATAAAATTAAAGTAGATACTACATTTTCAGAATCCCAAGAAACATTCACTTTTATATATCCTAATCCTTGGCCTGCATTGACTGACTCCAACTATACTAAACTCATTCAAGTTTCCATATGCTTTTTCTATTTTCTTCCACAACTTGTACATAAATAGACCCATCCTCATCATTTTTTGTATCCACCGAGGCACACAAACTGTACACACAAAATGAATGATCTTCATTCCCTAGCTTATACTAATAGCCTCAGCTATGGTTCTTCCCTAGGTTGGGATTATCACAATTTTGGACTGCTCAATTCAGACAATATGTCCTTAAGTACTATACTTTTCTTTCTCTTTATATATTTCATTAAGTACAAAATTTAAATGTAGTATATAGTTTTGCAAATGTAATGATTAATGTTGATATTGAAGTATATGATATGGCAGTTATGGATGCAAGTGCAGCTTCATTTTCAACTCAAGACTCTGATTTCTCAACTGGTTATCTAGAAGATGCTTTGGTTGAGTTTGGTGAAAGTTCCAAACGTAGACGATTGCTTTCTGACGATGAACAAAACAAGAATACTATTTCCATTGATGATTTTGATAAGGTATACATAGTTGAATATGTTTTTTTTCCTTTCATTTTAAGTTTTAAATTCTTGTTATTCTTGGAAATGAGACTGATTAATATATGTAACTATATAGTTCTGGAATTTCAACCCTGTATGGCACCAACCAGTGGAAAATTTCTACTGCATGGATCAGATAGAAAGGATTTGTGGATTTTCAGGTATTTTTCTCACATGCATTATTAAGATATACTATATGCCATGATAATCATTTTGGTTCAAAAGGTTGTTATTGCAATTCAAACATAAAAAGTTAGTGTTTCTTTTGTAATTAATTGATTGAGAATTGAAAAAGGATCCCAAAGAAATCAAAAGAAAAGAATAAAGGAAAAGTACAATATGAATAATTAATGTCTGATATTATTTCTTATTATATTATTATCATCATCATTATTATTATTTTAATTTGCTAATTGGTGTATGATGATATAATTTAGATGAACATATAAGCACATTGAGGAGTAGAATCATTGAGCAACCAAACATTCTTCTAGAAGACACTAAAACAACAGAAGAGACAATTTCAGCATCTGAATCTCCAAATTCCTCCTCATCTTCATACAAAGAATTATTGCCATTGACAATATCCAAAACCAGCAAAGACACCCCACTTGGTATACTTTATATACTCTCTCTCTCTCTCACATATGGTTTTAAATTGCAGTTACGCTGCGAACTTTTATATTACAGTAAAATACAGACAAATGCGGCTGATGCACCCACAATTGCAGTTGTAGACCGCAATCTAAAAGTATATATCATATGGTTAATTATTTAAATTATTGAAAACAGGAAGTAGTACAACAAGTGATGAGGTGATGAGAAAGAAGAAGATGGTAAGGACAACAAGAGTGGTATATCCATTTGCATTAGTGAAGCCAGGAGGAGAAGAAGGTGATGTGACATTGAATGACATAAATGAAAGGATCTTAATGCCTCCAACAAGGCCAGTAAGGCATCCAGTTGGTGACTTTGCATGTCGGCCATGCGTATCTGCACAAGGTCCAGGCCTTTCAGGCAAAGCAGTGGTGGCCCTTACTAGAATCCACACTCAAGGAAGAAGAGGCACCATCACTATTATCAGAACCAAAGGCTAATTCACACTACTCTTGTGATGAATTTTGTTATCATGCATGCATGTTATGGCTAATTTAGCTTTTACTACTTGTATTCTACCACCTTTTTTAGCCTGATCATTTGCTTTGTTTTCATGTCCTGCTAAATTGTAAAGATCGAAAACGATGTGTAATATTTTTGTATTCTATCTCTATATACACCATGTGTATAAAATATAGTTTCAAAATTAAAGCTGTACTCTTATCAAACATTCAGACCAAACATGCATGTACAATTATTTGAGCTCAACCGATTATTTTTCAAATGTTGTCTATCTAGGAAATATAAATTTTATAAAGTAACATATATATTGGAAACAAATAATAAGATTGAACACTAGATGAAGATAGCACAATGGAATTTAGCTTTTCAGCCACTATTTGGGACTTTGATAAAGACAGAACCAGAATAGGTGGCTTTTGGTGGCATTGTTTCTGCACACTGATCACTTTATTCTTGGTGTTGGAAGGTAATATGTGTCACGCTACTATAGTATAGTATATTATATTATATGGTTGAATTAAAGTAAGGTTGAGATTTCAAATGCATTTACATCTTAATTACATCAGGTGAAATATTTAAAATTGGATTTGCCAAATATAACATATAAGCACTTATCAATTTAATCTGAAAATCATACTACTAATGAACACTTAAAAAAGTTTAGTGTCACACTAACAAAATGCCAAATATAAGGTTTAAGGAACAAGAATATATGATTGCTGAACTTAGAAGCAAGTATTCTTTCTCTTTTATCTTTTTTATTTTTTTTCCTTTTCTCTTTTCTCTTTATTGATAAGATAATACTACTTTTACAATACAGACAGAGAGAAGAAATAATGTGCAGACCTATATACTTAATTACCAACTTCAAAGGTTTTAATTTGACTTTTTGTAATATAAAGACAACTTATAGCTGCCACAAGACTTTTACCTTTTCTTAATTAAGAATTGAAGTTAAAACTTAAATTTAACGCTATGTATAACTAATCTTTCTTATTTTAGCTAAATTATATAATGTGCTACACTATAATCAAATGTTTGTTAGTAAAAGATATTGACATAGATTCTCACAGTATATCTTGTACACACTAGAGAGCATTAACATATGACAAATTAAGAGAATAGTCTCTCTATTGAATCTAGTAAACTGATACTTCAATCATTTGTGGTCACATAATATTTTATCATTTATATGTAGTGGTTAAATTTTCTTCATGCCTAGTTTTGTTTTGATATGTTGTGGCATTTTCCACACAGGTCAAACACTAATTAAAATTTTAAACATTGCAGATTGTAGAGTATCTAAAATGGGACCCATGAAAGAATAAGTGAATTATTAGTACTAATTTCTAAATCAAATTTATAAGTGGACTCACAATCTTTGCATGCTGTGTAGATCCACCAGAATATATATGATTTAATATTTATTCTCTTGGTAGTGTTTTGGTGCTGCAAAATCAGATTAATTTGATTGGCATATTCAAATAATTAGTGGTACCCCAAGCTGTAGACCTACCTCAATTGAAAGGAACAATGTCATAGCTGTACGGCAAAAGTATTCTCACTCCACATCTAATCAGACCTTTATATGTATTTGGTGGGGATCTATTATGTGTATGGTTTTTATTTATTTATAAGATATTATGATATTATTATGCATGGTTTTGTCTCTATAGAAACCATATATTGTCATTATTTAGATGAAAAAAGTTGACTTAACTTTTTCCCTTTTATATTTTCTTCTTGGACCATCTTTGTTTAAGCAATTTCTTGGACCGTTTGTCGTGTGAATTTTATATATATCTTTATAATCATTATCACAGTTTGAATGTAGTGTGAACTAGCTAGATAAATAATTTTTTCAGTGATGATTGGAAAATTTAGCGTTGTGTAGTTGAAACTCCCAGTTAAAATGACTAGAAAAATAAAAATATAAATGATGAAATGAATCATTTGTTTGGGTTATCGCATGGCAAAAGAATGTATAGACTAGTTTTTTTTTATAATTTTATACATAGTTTAAATTGAATGAAATTATCAACCGTAATTTTTAAAGTTATTTAGAAAGAAAAAAAAACTAATTATTACTACATGCTATAGAAAGAAAAATAGGAAAGATTGAATAAGCTTTTGTACGTTTCTCTTGAAATTTAAAAGTCTTCTAAGTTATGATGATGTTGTAATGTAATCACTTTCCTGGATCAACCATCAAACTCATTGGTGGACAAAAAGTGAGGATTCATTTGTTTGACAACTGCAGCTTTACTTGGATTTGGAGTCAAACATTGCAAACCAACCAAGAATTGAGGTTCAATTTAACACATTATATGATTTTGACTCACACACTACAGTCATATAATGTCTGTGAAACACATTATATGTTCCTAAAAAAAATGTACAAAAACTGAAAAGTGTGTATTTGGAGTCAAAGATGGCAAACCAACCAAGAAGTTATGTACCCAAAAAAAACACAATACTTTTCATTACACAATAATTTTGAGTACATGTAAAAAATCAATGTACAGGAGTTGTTTAGAGGAGATATGGAAGGCTTTGCGTAATGGAGATGAGACACACAACAAGGTTT
>Ga0209282_1002172_pt1 | contig 11210 bp, 6 predicted proteins | sample Mtrugardesep15_FD_187529 | JGI IMG/M metagenome (GOLD analysis project Ga0209282, IMG submission 187529) | Root nodule microbial communities of legume samples collected from California, USA - M. trunc garden sep15 (SPAdes) (version 2) | ecosystem: Host-associated > Plants > Roots > Nodule...
TAAAACTCTGACTTCTAAAATGGACTTTGTCTTTACAATAATTAATTGAAAACACCCATAAAGAAAATTATAAGACTTAAATTTCACTTCAAAGTACATAAAACCAAAGGTATATGATCACAATTGAAAATTTTATTACTGCAGATATGCTCATAACTAAAAGTTGTGATTTGAAAAGCCATAATAATACCATGGATACATGAAAAAGCCAAGTGCCATTCACCAGTAACTTAAAATTAAAAGGCAAACATTTAGGTAGAACTCCAACATGTGTTTTGTTTTCTTATACAAGCATGTGTGCAGGCTCACACATGCAAATACATCCTAAATAAAATGTCTACAAGTTGTACACATTGCAAGATAATGTCTACACTCTACACACCTCAATAAATATGTCACGTGAATTCTGTAGTACACAATTCAAAAAAGCAACAAAAAGATAGTCACAAACCAGAAGTGTCTTCCCTTGATCATTTTCAAGATTTTGTAAGATATTTGTATGAATCATCTTCACTACTTCATCCATTTCGGAAAGTTTTGAAGCCATTAGTGCACTGAAACAGGAAATGTGCCAGTGAAGCTTAGAAAACAGAATGAAATTACATGTATAGCGCAGAGAGTTCGTGATGATACCTGCTGCGTCCACCAATATGACCAACGTGATCCAAGCCTAAATAATGAAGTATCTAAAAAAACTCAGTCAAATGTGTACAGTTGAAATTAAATTTTCATCGAAAAGCATCATGCAATTCTGAAGTAGACCGAAAAACTCCACATTTGACATGTATAGTTCAACTATGTAACAGATGGGATCTTAATCTTAAATCTTAATTTCACTGAAATGTGAAAACCAACAATTTAGTGCTAAAGTAGATTAATATATTCACAGAAGTCATGAGTTGAAAGAACTCTATTGATAAGAGATACAAATAATAGTGTACTATCTAACCATAAACAAATTGATTAGAGTTTGGAGTAAATATTAAAAAGTAAAGCCAAAAAAAAAAGTTATTTTTTCCTATTTTGTGTAATAAAAATAGTAGAAGCAAACTAACTTTTATAGAAGATAAAAACCGATACTGTTTGTTTGGTATGATTGACCCAAACCATCTTCCTTATGTGCATCCATAGAAAAAGTATAGTGATATATTGTTAGGATTGAAGGAAATGAAGGAAAAATGCTTTCATGCAGTTGAATTGCTTAAGTTCCAAACAGCAGCATAACCCACTAACTGTATTCTTTAATCTTCAAAAACTACCAACATATTTCAACTAATTCATATTGAAAGCTCATTCATGAAATCTATATGTATAGAAATAGTTTTCTTAAAAACAAAAAGCAGGGAATATAAATAAATTTTAAAATGCGTACACCCTATACAGTTATTCTTATATCCAAAACTCAGAAATATATCACAGAATAAATGGCAACAATGTTCAATGGTACTGTGACGTAGAAAAACTTCAACCTTTTTGGCCGGAAAAAGAACATGAATATAAGAGGGAGGAAAAAGGTAAAACCAACAGGTTCTACAGAAGAAAAAGTTAAAAACAAAGGCATAAAGCAAATGGCATATTTTAAACCAGAAAAGCAACGGTGTAAAAGTCGGAATAGAGAAAAATCATTACAAAATGGGAATTCAAGTAACATTAGGTAGGAACAAAATTATGAAGTGCCTGTGCAATTACTTACGAGAAAATTCCAGTCATCCCTGCTAAGTTCATCGCCAAGATGTCGAGACACATTGTGATCTACTTGTACAGTATCTTTAACCTATAGTGGCGATTAGATTCAGAAAAACAATGTAAATTACAAAGCAGCCATTATATATACAATACAACTCTTTATTTAAGAAAAAATATATGTACAACAAATTTAAGCAATTACTGATAACTAAATGAATACTCTGGCCTATATAGGGGCAAGAGGACATGTACATCAAAGACTTACAAAGAAACTGCTAACTCCATCGTGACGTGCAAAGAAACCAGGAAATAACTTCAGCCATGTATCATCACCATGCATAACCATTTTCCATCCAATCTTAAAGAATTGTGCTGCAGCAAGCAATGAGGGCATCAATACTAGTCCAAGAAAATTCAAATTATATGTTCAATTTTATCAACATGCTTAACTAACCAATAAGATTGTCATCTGAATAAGCCTGGGAGTTAAAGTTGGAAGCCACATCCAAGAAACCCCCAATTGCTCCTGAAACCATGGCCTGAAGGAAAAACACAAAAGATAAAATAAGAATTTGAAAAAGAAAAGAAAAAAGGAAACTCAGATCATATGTTCTCTTCACACTTTCACATTTGAAACTGAAATTGACACTAACTTTCAAACGCGGCATGGTAACTGTTGGCGCTGCAGCTATTGCATGATATCCAACACCCATGCCATTTGCTAGCAATGATTGGGTGTATGGCATAGCTTCCATAAAAGCCTTGTTTGGTGGCTTACCATTCTTGCCAAGCACAAATTCTGCTGGAAGACCATCAATGACCTATGGTAAATTGCTTGTGTGAGACAAATTAATATTTTCAATGATGGCCACAGACCATAAACAACCAAAAACAAATAAATTGATAAAATCAAAGACCGCAGAAAATTTGAAGTTATGGCAGTTGTGTATACCATTAAGATGAGTCGATCATATGAAGGAGGCATCTTTGATACTTCCTACACAGAACATTTTTCCAAACATTTCAGTAACAACAAAACTAGAAGCAGAAACGAGAATCAGATTAAATCAACTAATCAGTATTCATTATGAGCAAATCAAAGTCTCAAAGGGTATGTTTGGATTGAAAATTTAGAACAGGAGGCAGGGCTTACTTTTTTTTTTAATTATGGACAATATAAAATGTTTTTCTTTCTAATAAATCAAGTGTGATTGAAGTTTTTTTCTTATAAATAAATTGAAGTATTATATGATTGTTTATCATGTTATTATTTCAACTTTTCAAAATACATTTTAGTGTCCAAAATTTAAAAAAGAAAAGTAAGCTCTCCTCTCCTCTCCTCAACCCTCCGTCCAAACACATCATAAGGCTCTGTTTGCGAAGCGGAAGGGATGAATGGATTGGGGGGTTTTATTTTTCTTCGCAATACAAAATCCCCTCAAAAATGGTCTTGTACAAAGATTTTGGAGGGTTAAGATAACTTCTTCAAATCAAATCCATGTTATTATAATACTCTCAAAATTAAAAATATTAATCATAAATATTCATTTATCATTCTCTACCAAACCACTATCTAAAAAAAGATGGAAGATTTCTCTATTCTCCTCTCTACTCCCCTCCTTCCAAAGCCTTCCCCTCACCTTCCCTCCAAACTCACAACTAGATCCTAAGAATTATTTCCATAATGAAAAATTACAGCATAACATATGAACCTACCAACATTCACAAATGCAGCCAAACCTATGTAGCACTGGCACTTCAAATTGAACACGTGTACTGTCCAACATTTCACAATGTCAGTTACCGACATATGTGGTTACATAAATTTGAAGTGATAGCTCAGTGGTAGCTGGTAAGAGCTTAGTGTTGTAACCTCAAGGTACAGAGTTCAAATCTCATCGGGGACGGTTGTAGAATGGTATTAGTGTCACTTTAATTAATGAAAATTTCCTCCTTCCCCAATTTAAAAATAAAAATAAAAATCAGTTCTATTTTTTCAAATTATTACTGATGCATATAGGTCTGTCTGGTATGACATGTTTTTGAGCTTATAGTTTATGTCTTATAAGCTCATTTGACTAAAAAATACCTGTTTGTAACTGTCACTTTCTCACAAGCTTATAGCTTATTTTTCCTAGCTTATAGCGGTTTTTGATAAGCTAATTCAAGTAGCTTATAGTGGTTTTTGATAAGCTAATTCAAGTAACTTATAGCTTATCATTTTTTATCTCAATTTTACCCCTGCAATCTTAGTTGAAACAAACTAAATATTAATAAAATATATCTTTTTCATGTCATTTCATACTTATAAGCTAATTCAACTGCTAATTTTACTAAACAGTAAACACTGTAAATTCAATCAGTTAGCTTTTCCACTATCAGTTATAAGCTAGCTTATCAGCTATTTGCTATATGCTCATCCGCTATAAGCCAGCTTATCCAGCTATCCTCTTTTACTATTTACCAAACAGAGCTAAGTAAAAGTGTTGTGTCGAATGTCTATGCCGGTGCTTCATAAGTAATCATAGAGTAAGCATTTGCTTTCAGTTTTCAAGTATGGTCTAGTTCCAACTTCCAACTATAACAAACAACTCCGGACAAAGATCATCTTAGGCCACGATCTATTATCGAACTAACCATAATTATATGAATATCATCAACTATATGTCTAAAACCACAAAATAAATTAATATCATGAATCAGTAAAACCAACACAATTCACAATTCAGTATAACAACCTGATACAAAAACCTCCGGCGATCTGGAGGCAGAGACGCTTCATTTGGATTCGCATAGCCATCACGATCGCAATTTGGGCGTTGGAAACTCTCAGAGCCGCTACGAATGAAAAGAAAATCGGAGAATAAGCGTGTGAGAGAGAGAATTGATGAGAGAAATATGAAGTTGAAGTGTTGTTACTTACCTGTAACCGGAGAGAAGTGGTTTGACAGGGAAGAAAGCGAAGACAAAAAGGTAGAGACCGATGAATTGGATGGTGATTGCTGTTATGGTGAATAGTGTTAGCTTTGTGCATGAAATTGAAGAAGAAGAAGAAGAAGAAGACATTGTAACGGTTTTTTGTGTGTGTTTATTGGATTGGATTGGATGGATCAAGATACGCTCAGCAGAGAGTGTAAGAAGCTGCCGTAAGAATAGGAACAATGGAAGATGAGTGATGATATGGGTTGTCTCGATAAAATTTTAAGTTTTTACTTTTAGTTCCTTAAAAAAATTATTTAGATCCTTAGAACAAATTATGACTTTTAAATAAGTTGTTGTTGTTATTGAAATACTATCAAACTTTACATATATTATTGATCTCTTTGCAAAGCATAAAATTTGATTTTTTTAGATCTTAATTTTTGTGTTTTTAGTTTTATAATCATTGCCATTTCTAAAAAAATTATATATAATTTCTTGACGAAAAAATATTTGTGATCATCTATTGAATATTTTATGCAAAAAAGAGAACAAAAATACAAAAATAGAGTGTGATTAATTTTAGAAAAGAGAACAAAAATACAAAAAAGGAAAAGACTAAAGTTTAGCAAAAATACAAAAAAACTAAGAGATATGATAATCTTGTCGGAGGAGAGGTGTGAACAACATACTCCAATGTAGAAGAAGCACCAATCTTGGCTAGGAAATTTGCACACATGTTTCTTTCTCAAAGAGTGTGATTAATGGAAGCTAGTCACTAAAGAATAAGGAGATCCTTGATGTTTTGAATCAACGTAGCATACTTATGAAAATATATGGGTTAGCTCTTTAAGGATTTGAACACAATGGAAAGAATCCGTGTAACAACCCACGATGAATGGCATGAAGCTCAACAAGGAGGATGTCAGATGCGTCTACAATGTAACCTGAAAAACTTGCAATCCAACATCCAGTTTGTTGTCGAAGTAATCCTTTAAATCCTGCTCTGATGGGATTTCCTAAACAATTATCATCAACATTAAGAATGATACAAGATTGATTATAAGAGTTCCATCAAACCCATTTATCTGCAATCACTCGGTTGGAGAGCTAGAGAAGCAAGATATTAGGGTGGAAGATAAGTTACGAGCTTCCATGGAAAGAAGTTGGGTAGGGATGTAAATATTAGAGAAACAAATAGAGTTCCAATTTCTCCAAGACCACCACACTCCTGCGGCAAAGATATTGGAAAATTATAGGAGGTGAGTCATTGCTTAAGCCAACATATAGCATATGTATTAGAGAAAAATTCAACGAAGGTGAAGCCCCAAGCATGTCGGAGATGGGTGAAGGTTGTGCAGTCTCTAATGCAATGATGGAAGGATTTTTCATATGAAGAGCAACGAGGAAAAAGAACATTAGGAGCAAGGTTCAGATGGTTAAGAAGAGATAAGGTATGGATATAGTTGTTATGGGCCAACCAGACAAGAAATTTTATTTTTTCTGGAAGACAAAGATGCCAAATCCATGCCCATGATGTAGAAGTGGCATCCCAGCCTCGTTGTTTCAAAAGTCAGGAAAAGCTAGCTTTGGTTGTATAGATTTCATTGGATTTTTCATGCCAAATGAAAGTAGCTTCTGTGTTGGAGTTGCAATGCAGTTTGTGGTTAATGATTTCGTCCAAGATGTATGGAGGAAGAAAAGTATGAAGTATGCTGAGATTGGGAGGGGTAGTCGAATAAACTTCATTGATTTTCAAAGCCATGTCATTTATATGCACATAGGGGACATTAGCACAAACGGGTCCAAATGAGGTCCAATGACTATACTAAAAAGAGGATTCACCCAAGCTAGCCAGCAAAGAGAAATCGTTCTTGAGAATATTCTTGGCTTTGATAAAGGAATTCCAAGTGATTGAGCTAAGTGTAGAAGTGGAGTGATTGAGAATAATGGCGCCAGAGGTGTACTTGTGAGATAGGATGTAGACCCAAAGTTTATTGGTCCCCTGAAGCAAATCCCAAACAAGTTTACCAAGACCGCTCCAAACCTTGGGTCTAGCAATTTAATCCCATCTAACCAAATTGAGACCTTTGTGGTTATCTTTCTTCTAAACGAAATCACAGGTTGTTCAATCAACGAGATCACGGATATCCTAAGGGAGCCAAGTGATTTGCATGTATTAAGAAAAGATGGAAGAACCGAAGAAGTGAGAGATAACATGTCAGGTTTATTAACAAGGCGGTGTTTCTAAGAAATCTAGTTTGCTTAAAGATATCAAATTCATGATATATGAATTTATAAAATCAATTTATTTGTTAAAAAAAACTTATTGTAAATATGCCTTTGAAATGAAAAATCGGTGGAAATTTTTTAGACAAATGTGATTGGTAGTCTCATGAGTCATTACATTATGTCATTCAATTAGGCGGACAAAATAGAAGGGAAATTTGATTAAAAAAATATTCTTTCTTAATATATAAAGGATAACGGATATCTAATTATCTTTTTAAAAAAAAATCTGATAAAAAAAGATGAAAACAAAAAAAAAAGTTTATATATGAGGTCTTTACATGTATATATTTTAGCACCATGATTTGTCTTAAGCCTATGTTTTAAACACAACATTTTGGTGAGCCTCCAAAGTCAAAACCTCCTATATTTTGGTCAGTTTTCCTAAACACAACGCATTTTCTCTTCCTAATTCTAATACCCCAAAAAAAAAAGCCAAAAAAATTAAATAAGAATTTGAGGTAGGAAGGTGTTTGTATTTAGGGTAGGCCTTCAAACATCTTTCTCTATAACTTCTCCTTTTTCCATTTCTATCAAGTAATACATGTTGACATCAAACACGTTAAAACAGCGTGCCACACTCTCTTCTCTTCTTTCAGCACCAATATATTTTTCCTAATAAGACAAGTCTTTACCAAAAATACAACGTATACAAGTTATAAAAAGGTAAATGTTAACTTGTGTCTTTAAGGGCACATGTTAAGATACTCATTATAGAAATACACATATTAAAATGTGTGTATTCAACTTTTTAAAAATTGTTATTTTGTATTTTACAATACAAAATTGCTCTTTTTAGGTTGTTTAACATGTGCCCTAAGACCATTCACACTGGTAGGGTCTTTACCATTTGAGACCCGGTACCTAATAGGTACCTCTAATGTGAAAAAAAAATTGAGGGTCTCTTAAGACCTAGGGTCTCACTTAAGACCCTCAATCTTAAGTGGACCCACGCCACTTTTCAATAAAATAATCATTATTTGAGTTGTTTTTGTTGCTTTTCATTAGTAAGTATCCATTTAGACATTTTTATAGAAGATCTCCATTGGAGTAGTTGAATATCTATTAGATACTATTATTAAAAAATAATAAAAAAGTGATGTGTCCATGTGGGACATGTTTAAGACCCCAAATATAAAGGTCTCCATTGTGGATGCTCTAAGTCACAGGTTAACATCACTCAGTTAAAAATTACACTTTCTTTCTTCCTCTTTCATGCTTGCTGTCTTACTGCACATTTCTTAATTTCTTCAACAAACAAACTAAAATGCATAACTAAGGTGTACCTTATGGTTACAATGATGTATCATTAGATGAATTATAGTCTAAGTTAAGAACAAAAAATATCAAAGGGGGAGAGAGAGGAAAAGTAGCAAACAGTGCATTATTGCTCTCCATATACCATTCCACTCATTCTACCATATTTTCTACCATATATGAAGATGACTAACCTCTCAAAAAAAAAAAACTCACAACCTAGAAAAATAACAATAAAGACTAAAGAGGACAAAAAACAACCATCATGAACATCATAAGAAATGAAGAAGAGGAAAATTAAAGAAGGTATGAAAATGGATAGGACTTCCTCTCCATGGCCACACCGCCGCCTCCCACAACCACCACCGTGAAAGCGTTGTGTCGTTGCCACTTGCCACCTTAAGAGTGGTCATGTACTCTCTCTTCCATTCTCTTTGTTTCCCAATTTTTATTTTCTCGGTTGTTTTTCACACTCTCAGTTCAGCACAAAAAATATATGGTATTATATACTCTTACCTCACGCACCCCAAATTCAACAACCATTTTTGCAACGTACAGTAATTCAATCATTAAAATAGTTGAAAACGGGGTTGAATAATTCAATCATTTTGTACGTTTTTTTAATAGGGAAGAAGAAAAAACTAGTGGTGCTTGTGGAGTAGAAGAGTTTTACTAAGTTCACACTTTTGTGTCACATATTTTTAGTATTAGGGTAAATTAGATATTTAGTCCCTTACCCAATTTTATTAGTTTTTTTTGTCTCATAACTACCATTTCTTGCATTTTTGTCCTGAAAATTTCATTCATTATCAACAAATTTAGTCTTGTTTCGATGATTTTAACCCTAAAATATTCCCTTAAAAAACCCCTAAATTCTAAAGTGGACCAACATAGTAAGTGGTTTATCGTATACTTCATTAATTTTTAAATTTTAACGATTACATATTTTTGTCAAAAAGAATGATCGTTGGATCATACATATTGATTGTATCTTGTTGTAAAACTACCAACAACTATTTTTTTTATACTTTTCTTCATCGTTTTCCCTCCTGTTCTTCATCTTCGTACACCTTCAAACTTAGAAAAATAAAAACTCAAACTCACAGCACACCTTTGGGAATCTAATGTATAGTTTTCGGGATACATAGATCTTTAAGAGAAGAAAAGATAAAGATTGAGTTTTTTTTTTTTAAATGAATTTGAGTTTTTTATTTTTGATTTTTTAGGTTTGAAGATAGATGAAGGAGTATGAAGATGGTGAAGAAGAAGAGAAGGGAAGAAGATGACCAAAAGTAATAAATAAAATAAAAAAGATAGTTATTGAGGTTTTACACAAAGATATAAGAGACCTACATAGTCCGACAATTCACTTTTTGACACAGAGAAAAAAGTAATGGCTAAAATTAATGAGGTTTACACTAGGCCATCTACAATCATTTACAATGTTGGTCCATCTTATACATTTGAGGTTAAAGTTAATGGAACATGGCCATGTTGATTGGCGGAAACAAATTTAAAGGACCAAAATATAAGAAATAATAGTTATGAGATAAAAATGAAACTAGAAAATTAGTTTTTTTAAGAGAAAATAGAAAATTAGTTAAAGGACAAAATATCTAATTTAGCCTTAATATTAAAATTTATTCATATAAAGTTACTGATAGATTATTTATGAATATTGATGAGACCTATTTAATATTATTTTTTTGAAGGACCTATTTAATAAATTATTTAGCTTGAGCACAGTTGCTTCGATCGACTATATATACGTTTGAGCGACGAACTAAGTATAGTACCAGTTATAGTAAACGAAAAAAGTGAGACCAATAAATTAAAAGTTTCAGGTTTCTGAAAAAACTGTCTTCTATTTACCTATCCTTCACTGCATATCAAGGCTGGTTTTTTATCTATATGCTATGGATGTTTTGTCCAAGTACTTGCAGAGCAAGCAAGGCTCCCAGATCATTAGGTTAGCAATAATGGTTTTGCTCCTGTGTTGTCTTTTCGTAATAGCTTTTCAGTCTTTTGATGATTTATTTGCATTCTGTTCTGGTACCATATTTGTAGTATGAATGAATGAAAGCTATATAGGCTATAATTTGTACTAACAAGGGTAGAGACAAAGAAATATTAATCAAGAAGTGGAGAAATATTATTGATAAGACACTATATCATAAAGCAATCATATCAGTTTCCTCAATTTCAATTTTAGGAATAACAATCTCCAGATTACTCCCCTTCATCTCAGCTTTAATCTTATCAATGTTGCACAATTTTCCAGTTAAATCAGCCGTAAGAACTCGTCGCATATTATGTTTATCTTCTGTAAGGGCAATAGTGTTCTGATTCAGAAAGATTTTCACATCTTCGATACAGCGGTCACACACGAAAAAGCAGATAATTCTTTTTGTCTACTATTTTAACCAATTCAGCTCTTCGATTGCATCTATCTTTAAAACCTAGAAACAATAAAGCAAATAAAAAGTTTAAGTATCAAAAAATCAAATCAACAAAAACAGAAATTTAAGATATGATCAAGAGTTATATTAGAAGTAACAATTACTGAGAGGAGGCTTGGGTCGACTGGGAGTTTTGACGAGGTGAATGAGAGAGGGCATGGAGTTGATGAAACCCCTGTAAGCGGAAAAGGCTGCCACAGAGTTGAAAGAGCGGTAAGCGTAAAAGGCTATGAGGGAAGGAGCGGCAAGGCGAAGGAGAGGGGAAGAGTTTGGTGAAGAGATGACCGGACGAAGGAGAGGGGGCAAGGAGTTGAAACGGCTGTGAGGGGAAAAGGCTGGCTCGGAGTTGAAAGAGCGGTAAGCAGAAAAGGCTATGATGGGAGGGCCGACTAAGCGAAGGAGAGGGGGCTTGGGGGAAGAGACGACCGGGTGAAGGATAGGGTGCAGGATCGGGAGAAGAGGGGAACGTGCGAAGGAGAGGGGGCATGGACTTGGGGAAAGAGGCTACCGAGCGAATAAGAGGGAGCATGGACTTCATAGAGCCATATGCGGAAAAGGCGATGGGGCAAAGTAGAGAAAAGGTGATGGGGTTAAAGAAAC
>Ga0209282_1002174_pt1 | contig 11209 bp, 3 predicted proteins | sample Mtrugardesep15_FD_187529 | JGI IMG/M metagenome (GOLD analysis project Ga0209282, IMG submission 187529) | Root nodule microbial communities of legume samples collected from California, USA - M. trunc garden sep15 (SPAdes) (version 2) | ecosystem: Host-associated > Plants > Roots > Nodule...
AAAGAAAAAAAAATGAAAGGAACCCAAAAAGGGTTTTGATTTTGCTATCGAATTTTTTCAACTTCGGTGGTGGTGATGGTATAGATAATAGAGAGAGAAAGTGAAGAGAGAGAAAACAATGAATGTGAAGATTCTATTCTCTACATTACGACTATTTTATGTACTGTGTACCTTGGTCCTCCACAAATCACTTCTAACTTATTCCTTTTTGGTCTCCCTATTGGATTTTTATCCTCCTTTCGATTCCTATTATAAGCAAAAATTTACTTTTTAGATTCATTCATTAAATGATGTATGTAGTTTATATATAAACCACATATATTATTTATTAAATGAACTTAAAAAGTCAATTTTTGTTTATAATAGTTACCAAAAAAAGTATTCATTAACATATTTTTACCGTAACGTGAAATATTCATCGACTTTATCGTCGTTTAATTTTTTTAAAAACTATAATGTGAAATATTCATCGACTTTATTGTCGATTATTCTTTATTACGAATATGATTATTTTTTGTGGAGTCTCTTAATCTCAAGTTTTTTTTCTTCTATAAAGTTGAAACCGAAATTTTGATTAATAGATTTGAGTCGAATGAACGACTAAACTCAAATTTATAATAAATTCTTTTAAAGTTTGATTTAAATAAAACAATTTTTTTTATCAAAAATACTTAACTTTTAATCGAATTCTATATTATTAGGATATTGAAAGATTAACACTAACAAAGAAATTAAGTCAAATGTTTGACTTTGACTAGTATAATGATTTTTATCATAATTAGTTTAAATATAAATCAAGAAGTGTTTTATTCAACAAAAACAAAGTTTATTAATGAAAAAAAATAAAAAATAACAAATAGGAAAAGAAAAAGGAAAAGTGGAGAACATAAAAATAAAATATCAATTTATACTCTTTCGTTCTTTTTTAAGTGTCTTTTTAGAAATTTCATTCGAAAAAAAGTGTCTTTCTAGAAACTTAACACCAAATTGACGGTGTATATTTTTGCACATTTTCTTCCTATCATACCATCATTTTAATCTACTAATAAATTTCTATTTTTTTGCACACGTTTTATCTTTATAATAAGGCCACGTTTAGATTGAATTTATGAAAAAGAGTTTATGCAAATAAATAAACTTTTATCTTAATTCATAAATTCTCACGAACGAAAATTATACCTTCATAAATTGTTTTTTCATAAACTACATTAACAAACTGATAAATAATGCATAAGACATATTTATTCGCATAAGCTGTTTTGCATAAGCTCTAAAATAAACTAATCCAAACAGGACTTAAATTTAGTGTTATCTTTCTCTCGTAATAAACAAATGTTAGTTATTATCTTTTTCTTCAACAAATTCTATTTATTTTTTGCGCACTCTCTGTCTCATATCAAACAATTGTCAATTTTTTAAATATTGTGCACATCTTTTTAATTATTTTAAGTCAGTATAAAAATTATTTCAACTTCTTCTTCCTCATTGCCATCTTGTTCTTGTTCTTTTATCTTGTCAAAGAGTCTTCAACTATTTCTTCCTCTTCACCTCTCATCAACAGTTCCAACGAGTCTTTCACTCTTTCATCATTTTGAACATTCATAGAGTCTTTTATTTTTCTTCTCTCAAATATGTTCTTTTCCTTTGCACTTGAAATATTTAATAATTGCTACTTATCTTATTTATAGAATTTTAACTCTTCTTAGAACCATAGTTTGTAACAAAAATTTGTTTAAATTTGAAGATAACAAGAAACAAACTTTGTTTTTTAAAAAAAAACTTTAGTTTTCCAAATAGATAACATTAATTAGTTTTATTGAAAAAGATAAGAGTAAGTGACAAATGATATAATCGACAAATCGTATCCTTAAAATATCAAAAAGACAGTTAAATAAAAATGAAAAATTCACCTTAAAAAACACTTAAAAAAGAACATATGGAATATTAAATATAATTTAAAACTTTTTTCATGCAAATTTTTTATTTTTTTTACAAAACAAACTTTTCTTAACAGGACAAAAGTAAACTTTATATACCAGCGATTCGGTGAAATGGTATGTGTGATTCCTTGATTTTTTTGGAAGGGGTATGTGTAGATCTTTTTCTTTTGTTCAATTTGGTATAATGAACTGCAAGATAGAAATACATATTCATATTTATGGATACAAATTTATATTGTGATTGGTAAAACCATTTTCGTAACAAGACAAGTGTCTATAGGGTATGTAAAACAAGTTGTATTTTTCATGTAATTTCAAATAGCAAAGTGGATAGTTGCATGAGATGCAAGTGATATGTTTTATACTTGGTGTATTGCATATAAGACAAGTGGTTTGTTGCTTGTAAGGAACAATGGCTTACCTCATATATATATATATCAAGCTCATTTGCACCATTTCAATTATCTCATCAAGGAGTAACACAGCAATAAGAATTAGAGCTTGTTGAGAGGGAGAAAAAAATATAGAGAGAGGAAATATAGTTTTTTCCGTAAAGTTTCTCCTTATGTTAGTATTCTCCTATTTCAAGAGAGGGTAATTTGCCTCTTCTCGTATTTAGAGAGGTCTTATAATTTCTCCCGCTTAGTGAAAGTTTTTTACTCTTATTCAGTGGTTTTTCCTCTTATTTATTGAGAAATTTTCACGTAAATATTATGCGTTCAGTTACTCTTTTTCCCATCTCTTATTTTAGCTCCATAGTAATATTTTGCTACTCTAGTTGCCAACAAAACACAACAAAAAGATGGACATGCAACTCAACATTCAAGTTTTTGGAGTATGTATGTGACAAATTTGCAAAGAGGGATGTAGGTCATCCAAAGAAATTAACACAACACCGTCACTCTACCACTACTCATTCCAAACAGGAATAGTATCCCCCATATCCAATGCACCATCTTTTTCCTTCTTTCACCAAAATTTGTGTATTCCAAATATTTTTTCCATACATAGCTAGAATATATCGTGGCCAAACAATGCTAAGAGGAAATCACATTTAGAAAAGAACTTATCATTGAATAATCGAGTGTAACACAATCTAAGTTTGTCAATTGACGCCGTCCTTGTTTAACTAACATGGAAATGTTGTAAATATGTATATTCTTGAAGCCTTTTGCCTCCCATTTTTTTGTTAGAAAATTTGTCCCATGGAAGGCTATGAGTTTCATGGGTATTACTACCACCATGGTCGCACCAAATGGAATTCGTCATTTTTTTTTCAATTACATCCCCGAAAGAGGGTGGTAGAAGAAAAATACTCATTACATAAGCTACAATATATTGAAGAACGGATTTAATCGTAACTTCCTTACTAGCACGCGAGAGATTCTTGATGCTACAAGAACTAATAGGCTTCCACATCTTATCTATGATGAACTAAAAGGTTGCCTTCTTAATTTTGTCAATTATAGAAGGAAGACCCATATGTTTTCCTGTGCTTAAAACATTTGCGCCCCAAGTTTCATGGTATTGTATCCTATAGTTTTAATGTACATTCAAGCAACAAAAATTTCCGATTTCTGAAAATTCACAGTCTGATCGGGTGCTAATAAGTGAGAAATAAAAGTGGCAAACCTAAAAATATTGATTGACTCCATGAAGGTCACCCCTTCTCTTAGCTTGCTTAATCTATGCTAATAAACCTTTACATATAGAATGAATAAATACAGTCATAGGATCACCATGTCGCAGGCCTCGATCAAGGATAATAAGCTCTACAATATCATCATTAACAATAGCCCGTAATCTTCATACACAATATAACCTAAGAAGCAACTAACTCGAAGGACCAATCGCATTGTCCACCAACGAAGGATCCAACTAAAGTCATAGTAAAACTATGTATAGATTGGTCTAACACATGAATTTTTTGCCTTTAAGTGATTCGATTTTGAGATCTATAAAAGAGCACACTCATAGGTCTCAATATTTCACCACCAAGTAACCCTTGAGGGTTGAGCTATCAAATTATTAATATTTGTTTGAGGGAAGAGATGAGACTACACATTAGTAGTCACATATTTATCAAGTCTCTCTTTAATTGATGCCTTTCCATCATGTAAAAGCATACTCTTCAAATTGAGAATTCAATAAATCGCAGTCACCTATTGCTTGTCGAAAACCATCAATTAGCCAATTGGGCTTCTCCACCCTTCATCTTATAATCAATTGTGTTTATTCCTATAAAAGAAAAAGAGTCATATTATCTTGTATGTACAATTCGATAGAAAATAGTTACAAAAACATTTGATATATTAAGTGCGAATTCACATGCTCATTCTCAATTTTTTTATATTTAGTATTTGTGACTTTAGCCTAGCATATTTCAAAAGAAAGGAAGAAAAGAAGAAAAAAAATTCCTTCACTCATTTGAGTTATTACTATAGTGGAACAATTTTTATTATAGTGGACCAACAAAGTTTAGCCTATCACGTTGTAGCATCATAATTGAGTTATCCACACACTAATTTTAAATTAATCCACCTAAAATCTATAGTAGAAAAAGCATTACACTAGAATATTGTCTCAATGAATCAATTTTGATCATGATCCGTTGGTCGAAAACTTTGGAATAATGCTCTCCTCACTCATATATAGATATTTTTTATATTTATATATCCTCATTCCCTACACTAGCTCATTTATTTATAATAAAAATTGAGAGAACAAGTTGTTATTCTAGACTTTCAAAAAAAAAAGTTGTTATTTAAGAATCATTCACACATACTAACAAATCAATAAATTTTGTTACTTTTAATTTAATTATTTATCATTTTTATTTAATATTCTTATCGAATTTTATTTTTTTGAGGGAATCTATTTTTATTTATTTATTTATTTACAGTAAATCTTTTAAAAAAATTGATAAAATAATAATTAAGATTGAATTGAACTTTAAGAGTAACAAGTAAATAGAATATTGCAAAAAATGACAAATAAAAATGAAAGGAATGGATATGAACTAGTATTAAATTTTACTTTGTTGAAATTAAGAGAAAATAATAATCTAATACAGTAATGAGCAATGACCCACATTATTATATGGTGACATATTATCATATTACATCATTAAAAAGCTTGGGAGAATTTTTTACCATCATAAAAATCAAACCAGTTACATGATGTGCTAACAACAATATATCACTTACACATAGTATGTATAATCCATGTTGGATATCACACCGACTTCACTAAAATCACGATGAATCAGTATAATTTTGTAAAAGTTACACCATACATACAACATCATAATATTTCACCATGATTTCAACAACGTCGCAATGATACCAAACATGCACGTATAGTATATAAATTGAAATGAAAATGATAATATCTATCTTGACCTAATGATTTCACCTTTCATGGCAAGAGACAAAGAAGCAAGAATAGCTTCACTCTCAACTTCCACACCAGGCATAACCACAGCTCTACTACCAACAAACCCATCTTCACCAATCTTAATCTCTCCATACTTCACCATTCCACCTTCTTCACCTTCATATATATGTCCAAACAACAATGCCTCTCTTCCAACACAACCACCTCTTTCAATCTTCACCATTTCAGGATTCAACATTGCTCCATTACTATCCACATAAGTACCTTCCATTTCAATCTCAGCACCCATCATTTTCATCCAAATCACAAACAAAAATGAGCCATTTGTTATATCCATGAAGTAATCACCTACCAATGTTCTTATAGCTTGCCATGTGCTATCAAAGACAATTTTTTTACTCCATATTGGTATTGTTTCACCAAGTTTCCTTTTTCCTACAAGTACTCTTTTGGCTATAACACATGATAGTGCAGCTATAAAACCTGAGAGAATCCAAAAGAATGGAAGTAACCAATGGAGTGGAAGTTTTTTGACATCCTTAAAATAAACAATCATGTTTAGAGGAACAAAAACAGCTAAACCAATTACCATGTGAGGTAAAATTGTTTGTAGTAGTGGCTGAATGAAGAGTGCTGAGAATGTTTGATACCATGTTCTTGTCAATGTTAATGCTGGTGTTGTTTTCTTTTTCAGCAATGGTTCTTTTTGAGGCAATGGAGCTGATGATGCCATTGGACAACAGGACAAGTCAACCTTAACATTAGATTGTTGTACAAGGTTTCTCCAAGCTTCTGGGAGTGGCTGTCTATTGCGCACGTGCTGACAAATCTCATAGATCAATGAACGTCCGTGATCAATTGAAGCACTTTGTGTGCTGGAAGTAGCTGAAATTGTATCTAACTCATTGCTTTTAAGATAAGGATTAAACTCAAGCTTTTGTGAATCTTCCATAGGAAGATTTTCATTGAGGTTAATCTCTCCAACATCAATGAAAGGGAATTGATTTTCATCCCATGGTTTAGTACAATCCAATGCAACCTCGCGGCCTTGTGTATCATCAGGAACTGGTCTTACTTGAATTTGAAAAACATAAGAAACTCCATTGGAGGAACTAACACGGTTTTGAAAATCATTAGCAAGGAAAAGCAAAGGACGTGAATCATTTTCATCTCTAGGAATTGCACCTGTCTCTGGTGGCAGAATCCCTGTTGGATTAACTTTACCTTTGTCTTCACTGATGCTGGTGTCATGAGGCCTTAACTTGAATTTCACATACATTTGTTGTCCATCTTCGAACCGCATGAGCCTGCAATAGTTTGAGTAGTAATGCATTTCGGCATATGAATCAGCATGTCTTAGCGAATTCCACACTGCTTCACGAACATGTGGAGCACTCTTTACCAGTTCTTCCCTTGCAGCAAGTCCACACACAAGCCAGCTTGCAAAATCAGCAAGAGTTCGAGCGTAAAATGCATTTCCTGTTTTTAGTGTTAAGTCAATGAGAGTGGGAGGAGGGGAATCAGAAGAATCTGTAGCAGGTTCATCGGAAAATATCCTCAAAGCAGCACCGCGCGCATCAATTCTTGCATCATCATCAGCACTCAAGCTATTACTATGTCTTACTATGATAGGGTAACTTTTCCCAGGGTGAAAAATCTTGTGCATTGGAATACCCTCAAGTTTGTTGTATATTTTCAAGTGCCCTTTTCCACTAACACCGATGCGATGAAAATATCTTGCTTTAGCATTCATAGTTGTTACAGCTAAATTTGCAGCCAAATTTGCAACTATTTTCTTGTAGTCAATGTCCATCTCCTCTATTCTTTCATCAAAATTAGCATTTCCCGAGTTCCGCATTGTAACTCGGGTTTGAGATCCAATGTAAACACTACCTTCATGTAGTATAGAGTTCATCGGAGCAACTGAAAGTGCACCTAGAATGACATTCTTTTCAACAAGTGAACCAGGGAGGATTAGGCTTTGACTACCTACAACTGAGTTATCTTGAACCTCTATTTTTCCACAAGTGTATCCATCGGAATAGTTGAAACCAGTGATTATGCGGCTAAAGTCACCAAGATGAACACCGTCACCAATTGACATTAACTCGGGGTTTGAAACTGGATTGATCGCTCTAATGGAACAATGCTTACCAATTTTGGCACCGATAAGGCGTAAGTATACGCAGAAGGCTTCTGTTCCTGAGAGAAGCTTTGCAAATCTAAGGTGGCAGGAAAGAGTCAATTGGTTTTGAAGCCAGGTTTTGAAGTGTGTTTGCTTTTGACGTTTGAGTAAACGAGTCAAAGAACATGTGAGAGAGGTGAGTATGAGACCATGAAGCAAGTAAGCACATGTAAATGAAATGGCAAAGGCAATGGGATTTGATTGAACTTCAGAAAACATGGTAGCATATGCAGTAACAGTGAATGGAATCCAATGAAAGGCACCACATATGCAAACAAATGAAAAGCTTTGGATTGAAGCAGGTTTTTGGAAGAACCATGTATACATGAAGTAAGTAATAGCTGCAGCAAGGGAACTAACAAAGGCAACAAGATAAATCCCAAGAAAATGGTATATAGCATCAGACTCGGTTTTGGTCGTAGTAACAAGCAACACTGCATTCTGAAACCAAAGAAAAAGTAAATAAATATCAATTTCTGTTATAAATTTAATACACCGTGACTCGTGGACAATTATTATAGAGATGATTTTTTGACTTAAAATTTTGATGTCGAATTTGGTTTTTGTGTTTATTTTTGAAATGTGTAAGTTGTAGAGGATATAAAGTAAAAGAGAGATATAGATAAACACAGTGTCACGTACGATGTTTGTAACTTCATGTTCAAATAACACAACTGTTATCATATGGAATGATGTTTTGACTTTTGAGCAATAAAGCATGACAATTCTTGCATCTAATTACCAAAAAACAAATTTGAAATTTTTGCATGGTATTGGAATATAAAATGTTTTGGTGCTTGGAACTAACCTCTTTAACATTATTAAGCTTTGCAGTTTTGAGAACATGTTGGCCTCCTTCAACTTTTTGTAGCGGTTGTATCTCAGCTCCTTCTTTGATAATACTTCCTTTTTGAATAACAGCATAAGGTCCAATCGACGAATTTCGGCCAATCCTAATAGGATGGAGACTAAGAATTCCATTCTTTACCTCATGGCTTTGAACCAAAACCCCTTCAGAAATGACAGCTTCATCACCAATTGAAACTAGAGACGGGTCTGTGATGTCAACCGTGTCAAGCAAAACTGAGGAACCAATTCTTGCACCAAGTATCTCAAACCAGTACTTCAGAAACACTGTTCCTTTGAGGTGTGTAGCCAGAACTTTGGAAGAAACTTCCTGGCTTTTATAAAGCGCCCACCACTTGACAAAGGCAATTGAATAGATGGACATTTCAGGAGTAAGAGCATAGTTTGGCCTCAAGAAAGAATTTCCAAAAAGTGAAATGCAAATGCATGTAGAAGCAATGCAAAGGATCCAAGAAAGTGGTGCCAAGGCAAGTGAAAATATATAGTTTGACCAAGGAATTCCATACGCTGATTTACCGAAACTTGCGATGAGTATTTGGAAAGTAGTGATGGAAAGATAAGCAGGAGAAACCAGAAGGATAGAAATGAAAACAAGTGCCAAGAGTTGAAGTAAATGTATACCCCACTGGTGAGGCTTGGACACATCCACAATAAATTCAGTAGACTCAGTTTCAGCTTCTGGAGCATAGGATGGATTGCTCAAAAGGTGAGGCTGTGACTTCAACAGAAGATTCTCTGAGAAGTTGACCAATTCTTGAATGCAGGATGCACTGAAAACATCTATAGCTGCAACTGTAACTCCAAGGAAATCTGAAAGTTTTTGAGTTGCTTTAACCACGCTGATTGAATCCATTCCATAGGTCGACATGTTGTCTGTAACAGAGATTTTGCTTACTGGGATTCCAGCCTGCTCAGAAATAAGCCTTTTCAAGAATTCCATAATTTCTTTGTTACTAATTTTTGGACTAGTTATAGGTGCACTATTCACTAGGTGTGGCCGGGGTGTTCTTCCTTCCTTACACGTTCCTGTAGTGAACGATCTTACCAGCTTTTTCTTTGTCAGAACAGGTTGTGGCACCAAATTCAGTGTTCCATCTGCAAACTGTTTGAGACATTCAAACCTTCTAATTTTTCCTGATGTTGTTTTGCTGATGGTTCTGGGCTTGATCAACTTGACAGAAGCAACATTGACTCCATGTTCTTCAGCCACACGAGTCTGAATATCTTCAACCACATCTTTGCTAACTGGTTTACCATCCCTCAGTTCAGCAATCACAACCAAACCAATCTGATCAGAACCATCTGGCAAGGAAATCCCTTTTGCTGATAAAGTTTCTTCAGGGACGCCAATGACAGCACAACATCCTGGACGAAGAAGTTCAGACGAACTCTCTACCGTCTTTTCAACATCTGACGAATAGATGTTTCTTCCAGCAACAATGATAAGATCCTTGATTCTTCCAGTGATGAATAGTTTTCCATCAATTATTCTTCCCAAGTCTCCGGTTCTTGTGTAGAAGCGTCCAGGATGGTTCGGAAGCTGATTTCGGAAAGTTGACTGACTCAGTTCTTCCTTCCCCCAGTATCCTATTCCTGCACTTGGACTACTGATCCAGATTTCTCCTTCTTTTCCATCTTCCTGAAGCTCTTCAATGCCATCAGGATCAACTATTTTGATGTCAACGTCTGCATTCCCTGGATGAACGTATCCACAACAAACACGTCCCTGCCAATCAACAAGAATAGGATTGCCTTCTCCAAATGCGCAACTGACAAACACGCAATTCTCTGCCAAGCCATATCCAGGAGCCATCGCCTTTTGAGACAAGCCATATGGACCGGTTAGCTCAAGAAATCTTTTTAGAGTCTTCTGCCTCACCGGTTCAGCAGCAACCATAAGAAAAATCATGGAAGAAAGGTCTAGATTCTGAAGTTTAACTTTGTCGGAAGACTCTAACCTTCGAACCACTAACTCAAAAGCAAAGTTAGGTCCAGCACTGTGTGTTGCTTGATACTTGCTCATGGTTTCTATCCATAAGAGTGGTTTCTTGATGAATGTCATTGGTGAAAATAGAAGGGCAGTTCCACCACTAACTAGAGCTGTAAAAAGTCCTCCTATCAGCCCCATGTCATGATACTGAGGAAGCCAGCTCACTAGTACTGTCCTTGATGTGCTCTTGTATCTGCTTTGCATCAGCTTCACATTGTGAATTAGCCCTCCATGGGTGATCATGACTCCTTTAGCATCGCCGGTCGAGCCTGAAGTAAATTGTAGGAAACATAAATCACCCGACTGAGATTCACACTGATCATCATATAGATCTTCCATGGCAGAACTTCTTGAGTAATTGACCCAAGTATCAGTGTGCAGCCACGGAAGACTCGGCCACCGAGCTGAGGATTTCCCATTTTTCAATGTGATAAAGTTTTTCACTAAACCTGCACGTACTGCTGAGTGATAAGCAACTGTTGATAAAATTGCCACTATGCCGCATGACTTGGCAATGTTCTCAATTTTCAAAAGTGCTTGTCCGCCTCTTTGCATGGGATCTGGGGGAAGAACCGGGACTGGTATAACTTTAGCTCTTAGGCATCCAAAGAATGCATCAATGAAATCTAGACCAGGAACATAGACTAGAAGAACCTTGTCACCAGGCTTGATAACTGGCTTTTGGCTTTTTAAGAGCTTACTTGCAATGCAAGAAGCATTTAAATGTTGCTCTCTATATGTCCTCTTACCGATCACTGTCCCTTCTTCATTTATCCAACTATAAAGGGTTCTGTCTTCAGTGACGGGATGAGTTCCCCAGTGCTTTAAATA
>Ga0209282_1002176_pt1 | contig 11202 bp, 6 predicted proteins | sample Mtrugardesep15_FD_187529 | JGI IMG/M metagenome (GOLD analysis project Ga0209282, IMG submission 187529) | Root nodule microbial communities of legume samples collected from California, USA - M. trunc garden sep15 (SPAdes) (version 2) | ecosystem: Host-associated > Plants > Roots > Nodule...
GAAATTACAAAGAGAATAAAACAAGAAGAAAGAAACAAAAACCTTATCCTTTTCAAGTTGTTCCTTTAAGGTACATTGTGGACCCAATTCAATCTTCCTATCTTCATCATCATCTTCATCTTCAGTAGCAGCAACAGAACTCTCACTCATGTATCTGCTAACATTACCACCACCTTCTTCATTATCACTTTCTTCAACAACACGAGAACTCTTCTCTTCTTCCTTATCACTTTTCACATTATCATCATCAAGACCCATCTTTTTTTCAGAATTCAAAACCACGAGAACTCTTCAATGGTTATACTCAAAGACAAAAATAACAAAAGCAATGACCCATCAACGAAAAAAGGACAAATATGCAAAAACAAAAACGACCCAGTTGGTAGAATCTTCCAAAGAACAAGAAAAAAGTACCTTGGGTTTGTAACAAAAGAAAAGAAGAAAAAAAAAAGATTGTGTTTTTGGTGAAAGAAGAATAGAAAAATGAGATAAAGCAAAGGAAGAAAAGATGGCAAGAAGGGATGAAGGAAAAGGTCGTGTGGTGATCCGAAATAAGGGAGGTTTGAAAGAGAAAATATAGTATGAGAGAGAAAGTTTATGAGAGAGAAAGAGAGAGAGGTGGAGGAGAGATCGTGAATGTTACTCTCATATTGTTGCAACAAGACCAAGATTCCAGGAAAAACTTTTTCTTTTTCTTATTATCATTATGATGCACAAAACATATTTATTATATCTTATTTTTTTGAATAAATATTTATTATATCTATATACTAGTATTCGATAAAAACAAACGAATAATTGATAAATTAGGTTATACACCTTGTAAAAAATTCATTTATAACGAACAAGTTTATAATAGATGACTGATACTCTACCTTATAAATGTTGTCAGACAGTAACGAGCCAGACAAAAAATCTTGGGTGGCCGCTATTAAAATAAACTAAAACATATAAATTATATTGCATGCAATAAATTTAAGTTATATTAAACTTTCTCTCTCTTCTCTCTTTCTCAAACCCTAGTCGTTACCCCCTTTTTTTTTTCTTCTTTTCATAGGGGTGATTTAAGGTCAATTTTGACTCGAAAACCACCTATCTGAGTTGTTTTTCCTTCTACCCTAATTGAATAAGTGATTTCACGTATTTTCTGTTTTCTTTAGTTTGTTTTTGTGATTTCATCGTCTTTGTATGACTCTGTTTGTTTACGATGTGTTTTTGATTTCCTGTCTTAGTGCGGTGTTTATTTGATTCAGGTTGAAAGATTAGCTTTGAGCAAGTGCAAATCCGATCAATGACAATGACTTTGACATCGTCGACGTTGCAGATCCGGAGACATGAGTATTCCGCAGACTTGAATATAGTCATATTTGTAGGCATATGTATTTTGCCGTTTTATGCTATTAAAGTGGATGTTGTGAGTTTGTTCACAAATTCAATCTTTTTGTTTTTAGCGAATTTGAATTTGTTTTGTATCGATGTACTCTATTAATTTGAATGAATGAATATCGTTTAGTTTTGTAAAAAAAAAACAAATTTAAGTTGTAATGAATTTTGACCTTCATCTCGAAAAACAAATCGATTTTTCAACTCTTCATCTTAACTTTTATGTTGCAAAGAAACAAATTTATCAATTTCAATCGGTTTCAATTTCAATTTAACAATATGTAATGATCAAGAATTGTTGAAATTGACAAAGGAAGCAATATAGTAAATTACATGATATACATTTTTTTATTTATTTTTAAATGGGGTGTCAAGGCTCCCCATTGCACCCTACCTCCGCTACTATTATTAGATAATTTTGTAGTGGTTGATAAAACAGTAGATAATTGATAAATAAATTTACAGTGGATAACCGATAAACTAACTTATAAATGATATCATATTATTTTGTAGTGTTTGGTAATATTAGTGGTTAGCCTATCTTATAAATATGAAATGAGATGGAAAAGATATGTTCACTTAATATTTAATTTTTTGTGAAATTGGGTTAAAATATAATAAGTTATAAGCGAAGTGCTTGAATTAATTTTTCAAAAATGTTATAATCTAGTAACAAAAAATAATCAATTAAGTAGTCATGTGATTAGAAATTCACATTAGGTGAATAAATGATATATTTGAGGTTCGAACCCCACATATTATGTAATGTTCCTGTTAACTAAGTTGAGCTCACAAGAGCAGTAAAAATAAGTTATAAACTTATAGGAATAGTAAATTAAGTTATAAACTTATAAGAAAGTGATAATCAACAAACAAGTATTTTCTAATCAAATGAGCTTATACGACATAAGCTAAAAAAATGTTTTGCCGAAGAGATCCATAGTATAGTCTAAAGGAGTGAAATGAAAAATTTAGTTTTATACACAAAAAGAAAAGAAAATTCAGTTTTTGCATTTTTAGAAAAGAAAAATTGAGTTATTTGATTCCAGGGACGGATGCAGGTTGCCTACGTAAGCTTGTGTCTGCGCTAAGTTCTTAATTTTTTTTTTTATAGTAGTATGATATAGTAAAAATTGATATTTTGATTATATAGCCCACACATATTACAAGTCCTCTCTTTCTTGGTTCACACTTGACACAACAAGTAACTACACAACCATCATGTTTCTAAAAATAAAAAACAATAACTTATTATTATAAAATAAAGGGTTAAATATATTTTTGATCCCTATGAATATACCAACTTTTCGTTTTAGTCCCTCTAAAATTTTCTTTCAACTTTTAGTCCCTATAAACTTTTCAATCACTGTTTTTTGTCCCTATTTTTAAGTTAATTTTTGTATTTTTTTTATGAAATCGTGAGAAAATGCGTAAAATATTATAAAACAATTTCCCAAAAAAATTATAATTTTTTAACAAAACACAAATTAAATATGAATTTTTAACCGAAAACAATATGAAAATTCATATTAAATTTATGTTTTGTTAAAAAAAAATTTGGAGAGATTTTTATAATATTATGAATTTCACATATGAGTTTACTTTAAAGGAGGGACTAAAAGTGAAGATAGAAAAAATTTAATGGACTAAAAGTTGAAGAAAATTTTTAGAGGGACTAAAACGAAAAGTTAACATATTTATAGGGAGCAAAAACATATTTAACCCTAAAATAAAATTTTCACAAATCATTCGATGTTTTTGAAAATATCAACAATTATAAAGGGATAATTATTTATGATTTATATTTCTTTTTTTAGACAAATAGTTTAGTGACGAAAAATTCATGTCAAAATGTCCCTATAAACGAACATATATTCACAAGTGCTACAAATTTATATATAAGACACCTCACTATTCAAAATTCATAGATTCATTTCTGTTTGATTTGGATGTATCATAAAACTTTAACATTTGTATGTTTTTTATGCGTTTGGATAGTCTTTTACTTTTGAGGTGTTGACATTTATATTGGAAGTTGTAACTTAGTTAATTATGATGAAGTATCTTGATACTTTTTTTTCTTTTTTTTAAGGAAGTATCTTGTTACATTCGTTTCTATTTACTAAAAATGTAAAATTTTACTATTAGTCCCTTAACTTAATTTCAGGTAACAGTCTGGTCTTTTATCTTCTTTTTTTTCATTTCAATTTTGTCCTTTTGATCTATTTTTATTTGGATTTTTAAGCTTCAAATCAAATATTCTTATGCAAACATAGATGAAGACCATAAATTTGAAGATTAAAATGCCATAAGAAAATAAAACCATGAATTTGAATCTTGAAAATTCATATGTAAATGGACACCAAAAGGACCAAATTGAAATGAAAAAAAGATAAAGGACTAAACTGTTACCTAAAATTAAGTCAAGGGACTAAAATTATAATTTTGCCTAAAATTTTTATCTCATCTTTATTGGTGTACTATATCTTAGGAAAACTGATGTTCACACATATCATAAGGCTAAAACATACATATAAAATACGAAAATGTCCCTCGACAGTTAACTGTCGAGGAATTCAAATACCGGCTGCAGTTAACTGCCGAATAAAATCTCGGTAGTTAACTGCAGAAGTTTCCATAATTCGGCAGTAAACTGCCGAGGTTTCCCATGACAGTTTTCTACGTAAACTGACGGAAAAAACAACAAAAACAGCTAAAAATCAACCGATTAAAATGCTTAATACCTGTTTTTTTACGTCAAAAGTGTGTTGATACCTCATATGCTTGATGCTTCAATGATTTTGGATCAAGATTTGGTGAAAAAATTATTGGATTTGGGGGTTTAGATGGAAGAGGAAAGAAAGGTGATGATGAAATAATGTGTAGGGGGAGCAGGTGGCTGTTTCATCTGATGAAACATTTCCTCGGCAGTTAACATCGGCAGTTAACTGCAGCCGGTTTTTGAATTCCTCGACAGTTAACTTTTGAAGGGCAATTTCGTATTTTACTTGTGTGTTTCAGCCTTACAATATGTGTGAACAACAATTTTCATATCTTAGCATCTTACATCAGCCATATTTTTTCGTATTGTCCTTTAAGTGAGATTAGATAGATTATGTCCGTTAAAAAATTTCGACCATCAAACATAAAAGAAAAATGGTTTCTAAGAATGAGAACAAAACACTTATTTGGTGTTGATAACTTTAAATTTTTTCTAAGAATAAGAACATGGTTTCACAAATGAGAACACAAACACTGTAGTTGGACTGGACAGAGTCAATATCAATTTACATGCTAACGTAATCTAATCAATTCACTATATCAGTAATAGTAGAATTATTAGTACTAAATTATAAACAAAATTGATTGATGTATTTTAAAGATGGAAATTAAAAATGAAAAAACAAAAAATCTATGGAAATAATCCAAACTCATTTCGGTGTAAACATGCCGGTCAAATGGTAATGCAACTAAGACAATTGTCTTAAGTCTTAACCCTTCATTTATTTGTTTATTTTTAAAAAAATTATTTGATAAATATGTCTCATATTTTTTTTAAATAAAAAAGTCTTATATTTTTTTTTGTTGTCAAGTTATACTATGTGTTGGGTCGGCCCTGCATCCCAACGATGCGGAGTGGGGGACAAATTTTGCCTTCTCCATCCTTGAATTCGATGGAGTTTGAGTATCTTTGTACCTACTCCCCGATCTCTAATGGGAGGGACAAATGTAACTAAGGGCGGATCCAGACATGGTGGTTTAGTGTGACTAAATTATAAAAGAAACTATATATATATATATATATATATATATATATATATATATATATATATATATATATATATATAGATATATATACATGTATATATATTGAAAAGGTTATAAAAAGGGATTATAGCAAAATGGCTTAGGCATTATCTATCTCTGGTTCAAGTCCCTGCAATCCACATTTTATGATTAAAGGAGGCGCTGGAACTTGAACCTTGCACGTACCTTTAGTTAAACCCCAAACTCGTAGCTATTTGAGTTCGGGTATCCTAGTCCTGCCCTGTCCCTGCATGAATTTGGACTGTATTTTAACTCTTTCTTTTACCAAGTAAAAAGCCTAAAACCACGTTGTTTCAACAATATGATTTTTTAATAATATTTTTTGTTCATGAAAAGGGATTGTTTAAGACGCACATTAAAAATAAGTAAACAACTTAGGTAAAGTACCTCATGTGTTGGTGTTACTGTTCCCCAATAACAACAATACATGTGTCCTTTGTCAATTAAAAATTAAAGAACTAACATTTATTCTTCATTCATCCGTTTTACAACACATATCCACCGTTTCAATTTCTCCTTACCCCTTTCGCACACGGTCCTTTGTTGGATAAATTAAGTTTATTGGTGTGATGGATGTATCTTCATTTTTTAGAGTTGTTGCTTTAAGGGTAAAGCCAAATTAAATCCTTGAATCTATTGTTAATGGCGACAACTAGCAAAGACACGTATTTATTGTTGCATCCCCAACTCTCTCACCAACTGTCGTTGCCTAAAATACATTTGTCGGCCACAAATTCCTCACCGTTAGCTGCCGTGTTGCTCATAACCATAGTCTTCCGGCAACAAGGTTCCCCACATACACAAGTTACCATTCTTAGTGTTTAGCCTTCCACGCTTATATCAACACAAGGAAAAATCCAGCAAAGTGTTCCCTTCAAAGAGATATATACTAGAATTGTTAATTAGAATTGCAAATAAAGTTCTTGACGATAACCAGAATGCATCTACGATGAAAACTACAAATAAAATTGATTTTCTTTTTGTTTGCGTAGCCGTTTTTTGGGGAGTGCAAACAGCTCAACCGAGTCGGGCCTTCTTCAAAAAAAAATTATTGCTCAATATCCCCATCCCCATTCAATGAACCAAAAATAAACATGTTTCATGTTTCAATTTCTAAGTAAAAAATCATGTTCCATGTTTCTATTTCTAAGTAAAAAACATGCACTTAGTAAAAATAATTGCTAATTTTGATTTCGGTGACTAATAATCATTATACGAATGTTATTTTCAATTTAATTAGAAGATTGATCTTTTAAAAAGATTGTGCATTTTTTTATCAGGGGCCTATTTTTACTATGAGAGCCGAGCCTCCAGTTTTATAGGGACAACCATGTAAACCACATGTTATTTTCTGACAGGAAACAGTACCACCAACAAATAAGATACTGTAATTTAAGAGTTTGTTTAAAAGTTTCTAATTTAAGAGACGAAAACATGTAATTTTGAAATCGGGAAAAACTAAACCAAAACTCAAACTCAGACTCAATCAATTTGTTTAAGGGTTTCCATTTAACATTTTTCAATTTGAGTGACAGTGTCCAAATAATCAATATTTGGGGTTCCTAAACTCAAAGTGTGCTTAGAGACAGGAGGAGCAAAGGGGAAGGAAAGATGGACAAAGAAGAAGACACAATTAATATAGATCATAGAGGAAGACAAAATTAGTATAGATCATATTAATAACTAAATTTATATTATGCTTGGATTGGAGTTGGAGAAGGATTTCTCACGTTCTAATGTGAAATCAACGAGGTCATGCAAAATTGGAGAGTTAACCAAATGTGTTGTATTGTCATTTGTCATGATTTATTAGTTGCCCGAACACACACTTAGTGGTGCATCAAAGACCATACCAATGATACCATTGGATAAAGCATATATGTGTTTGTGTTAGGATTCCCGTTAGCACAGAAAGAATCATGAACCCAACTTAAAATCACACATCGGAAGTCATAAAAAACTTGTTTTGACATAGTAATGAAACACACCTTCAATGTGAGACTTCCATTACAAATTCAATCCTATCATATAACGCGGTTCCAAACAACCTCAAAATACTTCACCTTAGATTGCACCCAAAACTTATAAAATATGCAAACAAAAAATTGTTGAAACAACCAATTTTAATATTCTTATTAGTTATTAATATCATATTGGGAGTAGGGGTTGAACTTCAAATTTTTTAGCCAACAATTTTGCACCAAAAAGTGAAGTTCTGTTGAAATTTCTTATGCTTAATTACATCACACGACTACACAAAAACACAGTTGAAACATGGTAGCAATTTAATAATTTAATTTAATGGAGAATAGAGAAATTGTTCTCCTAATTATCATCTCATTCTCAATTATTTTTGTAACAGAGAATACGTGGTTATGAAATAGTTGTACATTATGTATGGGTTTTTGGCCAACTAATCTAGTTTTTATTTTAGATGCTTGCCTTGCATGCTGTGTTTTAATAATTCTTTCTTTACTAATTGTCTTCTCTGGATTGCTAAATGATTCAAATGTGCTCAAGTTTTTAATTGAACATGCCACTTTTGTGTATTTTACACATTTTACTCAAGGGATGGTAAGCTCTATTTTTTTACTTAAGAATTCTATTTGGTCACAATTTTTTATAAGGCTTCTATCCTGATGTGTGGTCCTTGTGGAGTTTATGTAACATTTACATCTTTTTGGGAAGGAGACGTATGTGCTTTAATTGGCAGATATTGTTAAATTCATTTTTTGGAAGTGGTTTTTTAAAAAAACATTTTGGCCACACATGTTCCTTCTATGTGTTGGCACCGATATGGGCAGCGGCAAAGCTAGCAAAAATTTTATGCATGGGTCAAATATAAATGAGAAAAAAAAATTATTTAAAAACCAGCATATGAAATTTAAGGATAAAATATATTTTTAGTCACATAAATTTTATAGGTTTAGTCCTTAAAAAATACTTATTCAATTTTTGTCTCATCTTTTTATAATTTTACAAAAAAAAAAAGTGTTAGGAACGTAACTTCAAAATGTTAGGAACGTAACTTAAAGATTACGAGTATTGTAGATACTATAAACAAATTTAATCCGGAACTTAACCAATTCATAAAAATTACAATAATGCTTACTTATATGAAATGTAAATTCAAGAAACAACAAAGTAAATAAAAATTGATAACAAATATTTAAAAAAGTTGAACAAAATGTTTTAAGAAGCCAATTTTTTTTTTGGTACAATTAAGAAGCCAATTTTATCTATAATGGACTGTTTAATAAAAAGATTATTAATGTCTTTTCAATGTAAACAATAGGTTATTTGTAAGCACTTATTATCCATTTCATTTGTTTCTTACTATTGTTGTTGAAATTTCTTCTCTATAGTTGTTATTGAGACTAAAAGTATCAAACCAATACAAATAGATTTATCAATGATGTCTTGACAAAAAAAAATATCCATCAATATTGTAGCAATTTTTTCATTTTCTTCTTTATGCTAATTTTCGACAACCAAACTTATTTGGGGTAGCTCAATATTTATTATTTAGGGTAGCTAAATATAATTAGATACTAACTCATTCAAGATTTTTTTTTTCTTGAGGTAGCAAGGGCTACCCCATCTTATTGAAGGGAACAGCCCCTGGATATGGACTTGTGACGGATTTGTCTTAGGGTTGGTTGAGTGAGGGATTCTGTTCATAACCTTCCTCTTGTTCAGTTACATTGTGGTTGATTGTTTCTCATGGGAGTTTATATGGTTTTCTCACGGTGTTTTAGCTCTTGTTTTTCCATGAGAGAGATTCTTTCATTTTATTATCGCTTCTAATTTATATAATTGGTTGTACTCTTACGAAAAATTTCTTCTTTTTATTTATATATTATATATTTGTCATTGAAAAAAAGGTAAGAACGTTGTAGTTGTAGCTGTAGCAAGGGTATACCATAGTATTCTGTCATGGACTTGGTCATAGTGGCCAATAGGTCAGTTTCGTGGCAGTGATAGCAAGAAAATGATGGTAAAATTGATAGTTCGGTAAAGTATTGTAGAAATTACATTGAAATATGAATAAACCATGGTAGAAATGGGAATTACAACACAAATTCCACACATGTCCTGAAAATTAACTTCAAATGGAGAAAATAGTAGTTACCTTCAGATTACCACATGACAATTTTATAAAATTTTCACCAAAAATTAGTCCCCCAATTTTATAAATTTCGTCGGCCAAAATTATAATCGTCTACACTTGATTTTCAACAATTGGTAAATCCACTCTTAAACAAACCCAAATGTCAATTCAAAGATTAGAAGGTTTACTATTAGATTTTGTATTTTAAATTCAATTTACAAAATCAAAATTTATGCGGTTCAATCTTAATTCGATGCATGCATGTATTTTGATAGAAAATGTGTGACTTTAAATACATTCTCCTTTTTACATGAACTATGGCTCTTGTTTTCTAAATTCTATGGCTTTATTTTTTCTCTATTAATAAAATTATTTTTTCATAAAAAAAATGTACCTAAAGTTAACAAATGGACCATGGCATGATTCATGACAAGGCTTTCTATAAAGCTAGTTTCATGAAGAAGAATAATAAGGCAGCCAGAGATAACACAGCAAGCACAATTCTTTTTGCCTTATTCCCATATTCTGATCCTGTTAATGAACTTATCTTCAAGATCTCTTGGACACTTGCCTTCATTTTCTGCATCAGGGGAGACATAAAAAAGGGAGGGAAAAAAATAGAAAGTACACACAAGCATATATTCATTAATTTTATAACACTATTCATGTTAAAAAAATGGTTGCATACCAGTCTCATGAAGGGTTCCAAGAAGAGCAATGGCTCCATAAACATATCAATATTCCTGAATCAGGCACAAAAATGTATGTCATCAAACCATAAACAATCTTGATTAGTTGAAAACCGCAATGACTTAAATGTAGTTTTGATCCTCCTATTTTGGCAAAACTGTAATTTTGCTCCCCCTATTTTTAATCCCATAATTTTGGTCTCCCATTTCAATTTTTATTAGTCAATAATTTTGACCATCCAATTTGATGATGTACCAATAAATTGTTAACTCTCAACCTCTTGTATCATTTCAATTGATCTTCTTTTAACTGTGTATGTTTTGGTCACGACTTAGTTTAACACCCTATTTTTGACAACTCAACAATTAAGTCTTTAGTTTTCATGTTAGGTTACAGAATACATTGTCACTTCTTAAACTAGATGATCAAAATCATAGATTGGTCAATTTATTTTTATTTTTAAAATGGGGACCGAAATTGCACAATTAAAAATAAGACACTTAAAATTGCGGTTTTACTAGAATAGAGGATCAAAACTGTATTTAAATCAAATTTAAGAATGTCTTAGTTTTGTCTATCAACAAACTTTATTACTGCCTTTCCGCGGTAAGTTTGGCATATGTGGAAGCTGAAGCCTTTGCCTAAAGGAATGTGTATAGTGTTCCATTCTGCACATGGAAGAAATTTTATAAGATTAAGGATAATTTTGTGCTTAAGTAACATGATTATGTACATGAGAGAAGAGATTATGATTATGATTTACCAAATTTCCAATGGACCCCAACATTCATACCGTCATGAAGAGTGGGTTTCACCACAATTTGAATGTTGTCACCAAATAAACGTATCAAATGAGAAAAGAATTCCAACACTTGCTGCAATGCAAAAAAGGATGCACCATAAGACTACGAATTAGATTTTTTTTGTTGATGATTATAAATTAGATATTTTATGCTTATAATTACTAGTACATCCCTTGATGGTTCAATGCTGTATTGGATGAACATTTATGGATTTTTGAAAGAAAAAAATGGATTATCATGTAATTGGTGTGAAGTATCCACCGACTTTACAGATGATTAATCTCGGTCGAACAACCTGATCTCTTTAGTTTGTTCTTCCCTTTCAACCATATTTTTTATATCAATTTAAAGTTTAAACTCATACGATAAGATAGATAAAATTCAGAC
>Ga0209282_1002177_pt1 | contig 11202 bp, 7 predicted proteins | sample Mtrugardesep15_FD_187529 | JGI IMG/M metagenome (GOLD analysis project Ga0209282, IMG submission 187529) | Root nodule microbial communities of legume samples collected from California, USA - M. trunc garden sep15 (SPAdes) (version 2) | ecosystem: Host-associated > Plants > Roots > Nodule...
GTGTGTGTGTGTGTGTGTCTATATATATATATATATATATATATATATATATATATATTTAATTATTATTTTTTTCCTACTTTTTTCCTTTAGCGTGTGACCAGATGATGAAGTGTTTAAATTTTCACGTTCAAACAAAAATAACTCTTCATTTGTGTGTAAGGACGTGAGATTTCATATTGGAGTATAAGACTTACATATACATATTTACATTGGGGCAGAAAACACCCCCTGCTCCAACTTGCAAGTCATATTCAACCACACACATGAACAATATAGTTGATGACCCACCAAAGAAGCCATCATTAAATATAAGAATCCTTTTGCACCAGTATTTTAATTTAAGATATGTACCATAGAACACCCACTAACTTCACCATCCTAAGTTCCCCCACCAACAATACCTAGTTAGCCTCAAGGATATATCTTCACGATATATCTTCATCACTGATTTCTAGTTGGTAATGAAATCAAGATGATAAGTTAGGTGTCTCAACTCTCAAAATATAGTATTCATATTTAGTTGGGACACTCAAATGGTCTCAAATGCATTTATTTATCATAGACAAAATGAGCACTATTCCAAACTAAATTCACTCATCCCGTACGCACGATCACCTGCCATGACCGATAGTAGTATGGGCAAAATCGAATTGAGATCCTCTTCTTTCTTAAAGAGAGAAAACTCAATTTATTTGAGAGTTGAACACGCTGATTATTGATAGGACCTACTTTTTAAAAAATAATTTAAAAAGTAGACCGTCCTAATTCGTCCTAATAACCACATTGTTTCTATCTCATAAATTGTGGTCTCCATTTCTTTGAGAAATAAAGAGGAACTTGACCCACACCTAATGAAACAATTGATTGAATAATCAGAGTATTTTCAATGCATTATTTTCAACTTTTAAGAACAGCTCAGACCAACTCTTAATTTGCACTATATTGGAGGTGGATAAGCAAACAATCTGAAATTCCAAGGCCAAAAGTGAAGAGATGCAATTGCAACGTAGGACAAAAAGCAAACTCAACAACACACTCTCAACTCGGATAAAAAACTGAACAAAATAAGTGTTAATTGATTCACAAATTGAAATCAGAACTCAAATTCACACATTCTCAACCCAATCTTATATTAAAACATCTTAAAATCAATTAAGTAACTCAAATTCATACATTCTCAACCAAATCTCAACCAAATCTTATATTAGAACATCTTAAAATCAATTAAGTATTCACATATTAAATCAAACTAAGAAAAACCCAAGATCAGTCACAGTCTCCTTAGTAGAGGCTCTCTCTGTCGTCAAACTTGTCAAACTTGTCTCTTCCGCTAATCTGGTAGCACCCCTTCCATCTAATGAGCAAACCTTTTCTTCCATCTTGTCACCAAACCATCTAGATGTGAGCAAATCTCTTCCATCCTGTCATCAAGTTATGTACCGCTATTGAGAGTGGGTGAAGGCAAATGGTGGTCACATCTTCCATTACCACGGGGATTGGCACGAGGAGATTGGGAGTAAGGGTGCTGGGACAGGGAGTGGGGGAAAGTATAAATGTGATGTCAATTGTGAAACTCCAATAAAATAAGTGAAGAACTATACATGATTTTACAAGCAGAATGAAAATGAGCTTTCTCGTAAGGATTAGATCACAACTTAAGAACACAACTTCAATTCTTAACCAAGCATTGAAAAGTTGATTAAGAAAACATTGATAATAATCTTATGCACTTAAATTAGCACAGTAAACCAATGCACCATAAATTAACAACAAACTTCTAATTAATTACAATACACCATCTATCTAGCATGCATTCTGCTTCGCTTCCAAAAAAAAAAAATGCTCTACATTTTTATTATCCTACTATTAACTAAATTATTTAAGTAACATGCACAAACTGTTTATCTCAACTTTAGTACTAGTTTTCATGACAAGAAGTGTTATAACTATCCAACATCACACGTGTATAGATAGAGTATTGCATACAGTCACATAAGCTATTCATGAAAAACCATGCCAGCCAGAGACTGAACACTTCCTAGAGATTCCTTCTTTCCTACCTGACAAATAATTCACTCAAAATGCCTGTTGATTTATGTGCCTCAATCGAAGTCCAACATCTGCATCACGATCTTGTTGATTTAAATTTGGACCAACTAAAATAGCATCCTGCACTCCTGTAGAAGTTGCAGCTTCATTTGCTTTCTCAACATGTTCTCCGAAGTTATGCAACCTCCGGCCAATCAGATACCGGTCATCACGAATTGAATTGTGGAGATTTGTGAACCAGACGTGAAATCTCTTGGCACAAAAACAAACGAAACTGAAAGAGAGGCATCCCAACCATGCAAATCGATAGACAGCAGAATTGACCACCAATGGGTACCCAAGTGCTGGAAACACACCTCTGGCCAAAACATAAGGTACGCATAATGCTGTCAATAGTTTCATTATGATTGGAAGTACAATCTCTCGTAGGACCCAAAGACCTTGCAGCCTGGAGAAACCATCATCTCTAACCCTCTCAAACTTTACCCGCCAACTTTCATCCATTAGAGGCATCATGTGGTCCAACATAACCTAATCAATGAATCAAGTCAATACTAGAAGAACATAAATGAATACAGTTGATTGTTATAACAAACCTTGGGGACACAGATAACCCATCTACAAATGGCCAGACACAAAACCAACAAAAATTACCAACGATAGAGAGAGACTGAAAAAGAAACGAGGCATTACACTATCCCTATTATTAGTCAGATGTGAAAACATTTGGCACTTTCTTTTGGTTGATAATTCTTGTCAGCTGAATGGAAATTCATCATCTAAAAACGGTAGATGGTAAGAAACTAAGATCATAGTTCAATAAAATTTTAATGGGGCAGGATACATTTACTAGTAACTTGAGTAGAGCAGAAGGCCATGTAATCTAAATTAGAATGGAGATTGCCAAATATGATATCATTAATTTATTTAATGTTATATTTTGAAGCATTTAAACAAATTGATAGAGGTTTCATACACGAATTAAAGCCAATCAACAAAAGATTAACAGAGAAAAAAATAATAATGAAGGAAACAAACTCACCAATCTAGTCCATATCTTGAGAAATATAAGACCCAATGCCCAGTCTTGATAAAGGAGGAATACTGGACTTTCATCCACCGGAACTCTCATTGGTACAATGACCAAAAGCTCAAAGAGAAGCCCAATCAGCACTGGGATAACAAATATCTGAAACCGAAAAAAAAACATATTGATCACCGAAGAACAAATGAAAATTAATGCATTCTCAAAAGGTCGAGTTCAGTAGACTGATCAGCAATCAGAATCGTCCTTACCCATATTGACAAAAGGGCAGAACTCTTGACAACAATGCTACACCACTTCCAAATTTGGTTCAACAAAACTGAAGTCCTCCGTTTTCTAATTTGCTCAATTGAGTATCTAACTCCAGCAACGGCAGTCCAGATCACATAACTTCCAATGATGAAGGCATACAGATCTAACAAAAGAAATAAGATAACAAATCAATTCAGAGTTATGAAGCACACCAACAAAAGAAATCAGTTCAATCAATTGCTTACCATTGCACTTAATGCCATGAGTTATAGGAAGACGAGGAATGGAGTTGAAAAGTATCCTTCCCAGCGATATCGGTACAACTACCAGGGCAGAGTTGAAGACAAGGAGAGTCATCCAAGCAATGACCAGCAGAAGAACAATGCGAAGTGCAAAGGCATAACTGCTGCAGTCATTAAATATATCTAATCAGATGACGACAGAGTAATACAAAAACATCCTTAGACAGAGGCGCAAAAAACCATGAAAAAATACCGCATCATGCCCTCTTCCTCCACCCTAAAGACAAAAGTGTACAAAACTAAATATATTTTAATTTTGGATGATTCATAATCATAGTTATAGGATTTTTATTTGCGAGGAACTCACTCAGAATCAGGTTGTTCGTCGCTGTCGTAATCCTCTCCAGCATCTGCATTAGTCACTCTGTTCAAATCATCGCCAGCAAACGGAACCATACCCTGATCATGTACCCCTGCTTGTACTATCTGTAACCTTTCCTGCCTACCTCGCTCCCCATTTCCATTTTCTTGATTACCGTTGTCATCAGGTCTAGGCAGTAAGAAATCAGTTAAACCAAGTGCCCAACCAACTGCTGTAAACCAATAGCGAAGAAGGGATTTGATAGTTGTCCTGAGTTTAAAATGCTCAATAGCAAATGGTATACAGATCTGAAAGAGAAGCATGTTGGCTGGAATTTCAGTGAAGGGATCAGATAGCCTGCAAAAATAAACATATTCAAGATTAACAACTGTAACAGGGAGTTTTATGTATTTTGCATCAACTACGAAAATTGCTTAAGGGGCTAGCTTACAATATTTCAAGTGGAAAAATGGAAGGTGCCATCCGCATTGCAAGTTTAACTGGCAAAAATACCAGCATAACAATCAAACTCCCATAAACTGCAACAGATAACAAAACCCTGCGAGCATGTTTGTGCACTGGATCATCTATCAGATCACGGAATGGATTATAGTTTGGATCAGCGGGATCCCGAAGGAAGTACAAAACCCCATTCCGCAAAACCTGCCATTAGAAACAAATATATCATAGGAAACATTACATAAAAAAAGAAGCAAAGCTTTAAGCATTATATCATGTGACAAGCAGGAAATTACCCCTCTAAGAAGGCTGACAAATATGCTAATTTGTAGCATGTACACGATCCCTACAACCCAATGAGCCAATGAGCTTGCTAAAGGAGAAGCAGAGAAGAACTGAGCTCTATGAACCATCGTCTTCCCAAACATCTGTATGGTACAAACATCGAGCCACCACCCACACATCAGGGGAAATACCCCTAATTCAATAACTAATAGGAAAGCAACCTTCACCATGGTCATCAAATGCCTCATTGCTGCTAAAAACTGCCTGAAGAGAGATGGAATTGTCTCGGCTATAGAAGCAATACCATAAAATCTTCCTGCAGTCAAAGGTTCACCCTTTGTGTATCGAATTAACGCAACAATACCGAAGTAGAAGAAAATTAGAGTCGATAGGAAAATATATCCAACTGCCAAAGTAGTAACATCAGAAATCCTGGAAGTTCCAATTGACCCTCCTTTCAAGAGATCATCCGAAACAGATGCGGTTATGTTGTTTGACATTTCACTCAATTCACTTGCATTCACTTTTAGCATTTCTGCAATCTGACCAATTGATCCACTTTCTTGAGTAGCAGTTGATAAATTTTGAACAGCTGTTAATGCATTTTTTAATGTAATATTTGCCAGGGAAAGAGAAGCGTCTGTAGGTGGGATTACCACCGATAACACCGCATCACTACCAGTTGAAAAGAACCATGATAGATAATGAAGAATTATGCGACCCAATGAGAAGGGCAGAAAGATTACAACCCCAAGGAAAATCATATTGCTTGCCAGCACCTGCATAATGAAAAAATCATTCAGCTTGCAAATAATAAATGTCGTAGATAGAAAATTAATTTCATTAGAGGAAGAAAAACATTCAGATTTTTTCACAAAAATCTAATCAGAAGTCACAATGTACAAAACAAAGATTGTTGTCGTATCAAAGCAATAACCAATTATCATTGGAAATGATCACCCAGAGAATACTGCTTCAGTTGATGATTTGAAAACTTACACTAAACAAGCAATTACATCGATAGAATGACAACTAGGGGGAAATCAGAAAAGTGAACTAATCTTTTGGTAATGATGAAAACTCCGCGATAATCAATTTTCAGCAAACAGAACATTGAGGTTTGTGTAACAAGAAGCCCTTACTGAAGTTGGATGTTAAAAGCTCCATCAACACGCTCATTTAAACAGAGCAAAGATGTTTCTCGCGTACATTAAGGTGTAAATAACAACAAAGAAAATCATATGTTTAAAAATGCGAAAATGTTTCTTGAGTTCGGAACACATTAATGTGTAAATAACAAAAAAAATCACATGTTTAAGAGGATAAACTACAAAAACGGTGGCAAGTCAGAAACACCAGGATTAGATGATCATCAAAATATAGCTGAACATAGGAAGTAGAATGCAACTATGAGTTAGGTTTTACCTAGGTCAGATTATCCATTTTCTATATAGAGAAGCAGTATCAAGACAAACTACATTGCGACTTTGTGATATATGAGCAGTAAACACTGAAGAAAAAAATGACAGACATACCGTAAATGCATTTTCAACCAAATGAAAAACTGGACCCTGCATGCCAACAAGTTCATCAAAGGGTACATCCTCTGCTCCATCAGCGTCATCCAGACCATCAAACATCTGTTCAACATGCGCCTCGAGACGTGCTGCTTGCATCTCCCATCGTGCAGGAACATTTTCAGCATTCCTTCTAATTACTTGACCTGCCCCCGCAACTCCTTGTGCTGCACCAGCATCTTCTCCATTTGCATCACCATTAACATTACGATTAGCTTGTCCAGCAGGCCTTCTAGCAACCCGGGCACCATTTCTGTCAACTTCATCTTCTCTATCCGCATCCTGTCCCCCAATTTCTCGTAAATGCCTAAAGTAATCTCTCAAAGAAGTAGCCCCAAGAAAAATGAAGACAATGCTTGCAGAAAGTAGGAAACCATGGAGGCAATCAGTCAGAATAACCGCCGTTGATAAATGATTCAAGAATAACCTCTGGGCTTCACCGAAACTCCTCACAAAAGCTAACCTCCATATCCAGAATGTTATGAAAGGTATAATTAAGAGCCACACAGACAGCACAAAACTCAGACGCACAAAGAACTGCAAGACATGGCAAGCTTTCATCGCCATTCCAACCACAAACTCTTGAAAAGGCAACCTAGCAGGTGCATTCTCTGCATAAACAGGTGAGAAGGAAAACGGATGTTTGCAAACCTGCAACACATGTTAAGCCCGTCAACAAGGAAAATCTATCACAATTTAAAGGACAAATTTGGTGTGCATGTGAAGCCATACCTATTACATAACTTCAAAAGGAAACAGTTTGCAAGGCTTGTTAAGAAACATGTCTTCAATTTTCTTTATTTATTCAATATAAATTTTGCAACTTTCATATACATAAATTTGCAATACAATAGCCTAACCTTTCTTAATTCGTAGCACCAAATTTTCGTTCAATTATTATTATTACTAGCAAAAAGTTATAAAATTTATGAATCTTGGTTTTCAATTTCATCACGACACAGCTGATGATAGCTCAATTAACGGAAAAGGGATAATAAATACAACAAAAATTATGCCGAATAACCTATGATCACTATGCACATAAACAATTAGGAAGAGAAAGATGATTAACCTCGCATTGACGAGCGTTGCTATGATTAAGCCACTGAAGGAGACAATCTTGATGAACAAATTTGATACTGCCACTACACGCGCACGGATACCGTAACGGATTATCAGCATCACCAGGGTTCCGACAAATACGGCAAACATCCTCTTCATCTTCATCGTCGTCATCGTATTTTGCAGATGGCAGTGCTGTCGATGCGGTGGCGACTGCTTCCGCGTCGATCTCCTTTCCTTTGGGACCGCGTGGAGACGAAGAGGAAGAGGATGGAGAAGAAGAGGAGGGTGTGGTGGCGGCGATCGGAGTTCCGTCGAGAGAAGGCGGTGGTTCGTTAGCGATCTCCATCGCCGAGTCCGCGGCGACCGAGTCGGTGGAGGGTGAAAATGAGAATTATTAAAAAAAAGTGAAGAGAGAGAAAGAGATAGAAATGGTGGGATATTAGAGAGAGAGAGAGAGAGAGAGGTGTTTCCGTAGGGATTTTATGTTATTCCGGGATTGCCCTTGTGGGGATTTATATTACGCGTGTGTACGTGTGTTGGTGACGTATATGGTCACGAGGGTTTATGAATACGTGGAGGGTTGTGATTTGTGTTTGGTTGGTAAATTTATGTTATGGCCATTGCCTGCCTGCACCTTATAATCTTTTTGCCAAATTTTGTTTTTAACAATTTTTGGAAAACTATTTTTTTTTTGAGGAAATTTTTGAAAAACTAATATTGATCTACTATGATACTGCTGTTACATTTTAGGCGGTGCTTTAGTTCACAAATGCAGAATTTAGTTAGTCAAGAATTTAGTTACTATATTATGTCAATGTCAAATGCAGAATTTAGTTAGTCAAGAATTTAGTTACTATATTATTTTTTAGGAAATTTAGTTAATATATTATGTCAATGTATAATTTTACATATGTATTTAATAAGTTATTAACAAATATGAAAATATGTAATTTCTTAATTGACGTTGTAACACATGATCGAATATTACTAAATATTTATGAGTTTTGCGATGTAAAGTTATTATACGCATGGAATAATGTGATAAAAAAAAACTCATAATTTATAAGTTGAAACTAACACCGCTGTTGTTTTTTCAATAGAAAAGTTGGAACGGGTATAAATATCAAATATAAATAGAGTCTATCTAGTACACCATTCGGTCATTAATATAAGTAAAAATTCATTTTTTTAAATATATTCAATTAATGATATATGTGGTTTTTATTATATGTCACATACATCATTAATTGAATATATCTAAAAAATTAATTTTTGCTTATATTAATGACTGGAGATGTAATGATAGCATAAAATTATTTTACATATGTTTTATATAATATGTTGCTATTTTATTTAATGGATTTAAATATGAGTTGTTATATTAATTAATTGATGAGAAATGTTAACGAGGGTTTCTGGAACATTCTTTAAGCACTTTAAATATTAAATTTTTATGAAAAATTATGTATTCAATTCATTTGAAATTGTTTTAGTTTACTTTTAAAAATAATACAATTGTTAAATTTAAAATCCTTAAAGAGTACCCTAAAATCACTCGTTAACAAAATCATTTATGGATATAACAACATATTATTAAATGTTTATGTATAATAATTTTATACTTGTTTCAACTTTTCCGTAAAAAAATAAAAATAAATAGTGGCATAGTTTCAACTTATAAATCACTTAAAGCTTTTCTATATATATTTAGAAAATCTCGATCATTTGTATTTTTAAAAATTTTATTAAAAAAATCGTATTTAGAGCTTGGTACCTTATCAAGGGGCACACAAACCAAGAAGACCACCCAACTATTAATCGTGGGCCTTGGAGATAAATCATACAAATATACTTCCGAAAGACAATTACTCTGGTTGAGAAGTCGAACGACAGCTAAATACCTTTAGGATATATTTTGAACACGTGAAGTGAGAAGAGTAATTTTCGTCCTTAAACGTTGAGGGGTCCATAAATTTCAATTAGTAGATGCACAACTATATATACATATAAATAATTATTATATAAACAATAGAATGACGAGGATAGAAACCCACCTCTTAAGATCAATAAGTGAGGTGTCTAGGTTTGAATCTCAGCTCTTTCATATATTATACAATATATTTACCAACTGAGTTAAACTCACAAAAACAATGAGATTATTACTATTAAGAAAAAAAATTGGAGATTACAAATTTATACCATTATATACCCTAAAAAGTTGAATATACTCGACATCTATAAATTTTAATTGTTTTTTATGTGTCTTTATTGTTGAATTTTATGAATTAACCTTAATCAACAATTAAAATAATAAACTATTATATCAACTATTAATAAAATAATAAACTATTATATCAACTATTAATTTTTCTTATAATATTGCAGTAGATTTTAAATAAAATATTATTCATTAATATGTTGTAATTAAAAACAGGACTTGATGGATTGTGTTGTTTCTCATAACTACTATCTTGTGTTAGAGTTTGGTGAGGGGTAAGTAAGATATTTTCTTTGGAGAGTGTGGGTGTATTGGGGTTGAAGGATAGTTGCGGATAGCCGTTGTGTTGTAAGAAACACCAACAATTGAATGAGTCTTATGTGTTTCTTAATGGTCTCCATATTCCTTTACCATTCTAAGCAATAAAATTGTTTTTCACCCAACAAAAACGTTTACTCTCATACAAACTGACCAAAATACCCTCCACGTGAGTTAACTCACGCTGGGTTGAAACTTACGTGAGTTAACTCACGTGGGATGTATTAGTGTAGTGAACGTGACTTACGTCACGTTAGGTTTAACACTTGCATAACTTAAGTTACGTTGGGGGGTATTTTGATCAATTTGTATTTGAGTGAGCATTTTTTTTGTGGGAGAATAACAATTTTCTCTAAGCAATGTGGGACTTCTTCAACATGTATATTTTCAATCAACACTAAAAATTTCTATCTTAATCAAATGATACACATGCCTCATACTCTGCCATAAAGAGTATAATCACTTGAAGTTAAACCACTCTAATAATTTTTCCATTGTCTTCGTTGGTAATCATAGTTCAATGGAACTATCATATCCATCATAAGGAGTATACTTCACTCGAACCTAAACCTCGGTAAAAAATTTCACATGTCAAAAAACAAGCCGAAAACTTATGGTGCAACTTCCATATTAGTAGAAAGCTTTTCAACTGCCGACATAACCTTACATGCTGAAAACTTATGGTGCAATTAAAACGTAGAATGCAACGCAACTTAATCATCAATTAAATCTGATACATGGATCCAACTATCTCTAAGTTGATACATATAGATGAGCTACCTCCTATCGCACCGATAACAGATATCTAGTTAGGGTAACTTAGTTTATACAATGGACAGTCCCAACAATATACATCGCGCCTTTACTAAGATTTCTTTCTGACAATAACTCAAAGGTATCCTCAATCGTCGAATTTTGATTCAGTCGTAGTTCTTCCTCGGACATATCCACACTTAAACGGATTCAACATAATACACATGAGATGAGACATTCACTGTTTTTTTTTAAAGGATGAGACAATCAATGTTATCAAGCTATGGATCCATCCTTAATAAAATAAGGTAATTTATGTTAGTCTTGTCACGTAAAATTTAATTACTTACATGTGCATATATAGTTAACTACAGGGACAAAAGCGATTCATAATACATTAAGGACTAAATTTTCAAGAGTTTTTTTATAGACTAAAAATGAAATTAGTAAATTGTGTAAGGACAAAACTTTTTTTCTTGTGAAAATTTTGGATTTAAACCGGAAAATCACATAAAATGTTCAACCTAACAATACATTAACTTTTTTCAAAAAAAAAAAAAAAAAAAAAATTGAAT
>Ga0209282_1002178_pt1 | contig 11201 bp, 5 predicted proteins | sample Mtrugardesep15_FD_187529 | JGI IMG/M metagenome (GOLD analysis project Ga0209282, IMG submission 187529) | Root nodule microbial communities of legume samples collected from California, USA - M. trunc garden sep15 (SPAdes) (version 2) | ecosystem: Host-associated > Plants > Roots > Nodule...
GGGAGGGGAGTGTAAATTTTATTTTTTAAGGGAGGAAATTGTATATTTTAACATAAGAGGGGAGGGGAGTGTATTTCAAGCATCTTTGAGGGGAGGGGAGTGTAATTTACTCAAAAAATAATATTAATTTTTTACATAGAAAAATGTTGGAGTGTCTTTGTTTGCTAGAAAATAATATATTTTTTTACTTTTTTTGGAGACTAGTACTAACACATTCATAACATCAAATTGATTATTCAGCACTAGTTTTACAAAAGAATAATACTTTTAAAAAAATTGAAATGCTTTTAATTAAAAAGATAGAAAAACAAATAATTTGAATTTAATATCAAATACGAGAAAGATTTGTAGAGGTTGTGTTGTCAAAATTTACTTTTGATTAGACTTATCGGCAAAAAGACACATGTAAAGGAATTCATCTCATGTCTTATGTACAAAATGGAATCAATTTCTTTTTTGTGGTCATATCTTAGTCTTCATCCCACCGTTACTATAGCCTTTGTTTTGTACATATTTGTTGTTGTCACACAATAATCAACTCAACAATCAATATATAATATATAAACAAACAATGTTATTGTAAAACAGTACAACACCCTCAATATATTTTTGGTTACATACAACACCCTCAATATTAGACATCAACTCAACAATCTATATATAAACGACAATGTTCAATGTAGAAGCTACATACAACACCCCCAATATCAAATATAAAAAGCAATAATCCATCCATACCAACACCTAGCAAATATTAGACTTTTTAACCGACTCATTTAACATTTGTAGGCAAATATTAGACTTTTCACGTTTGCTATGACACTTATAAGATGTATGTCATACTTGAACTGATCGGGATCTTTAATGTACTTTAATGGGCCTCTACATTCTCTGCTTTGCTATGCATCTTACGGGTAAGAGATGTAAACTTTGAGTCAAGTTTCATGTATGCTAGAAAAATCTTTCATTTATAAACTGTAATAATTTAACACTTATCTCATCTGTGTCATAACCTTCTTCGCATTTTTCACAACACCCATTGTTAATCTTTGGTTATTATAGTTAATTAGTTATGTGACTTGTTATGTTACTTGCTTATCAAACAACTAGCTCATAAAGATATTTTGTGAGTTTTGAAAGTTAGTTGGTTGACTTAGTATATAATCAATCACTCTATGTATATTGTATTCATTACATTCGTTAATAGTTTTGATTCTCATTGTTTTCTTGTGTATTCAATCTCTTTGTAGAACCTCTTATTCGCTTAATCTTTCTTAGATCTTTTATTCCCCAAATTAAAATTTATGGAACCCTAATTAGTTTAAACACCCTGATCTTCAACCTTTTCTCATATTCGATCTTTTGCCCAATTGACATCGATAACCACATCTTAGGCTTTTTGCCTGGTGTAGACTCCATCATCAATAACCACATATATGACCTTTTACTCAAGGGAGACCTCAACATAAATAAATACATATTTGACTGCTCAATAGAGACCTCAACATCAATAACCACATCATCAATCTTCCTATAATAAAACAACATAACATACAATACCATACTTATTACATGTAAATCATATTAAACATGAAAAATCATATTTAAGTGAATACATGTTTTGGAAAACATATCATGGTATTGAATCCTAAATGTCCTATGAAAAATCTTCATATACTTATTCTTTACCTAAAAGCTGTTTTTTAATTAATCGACTATCAGTAACTACCGGTACATGCAAATCAATAAAAACAAAAAACAAAAAAACGCAATATAAAATTGAATCGGTTTTAATAAAAAAAAACTAACACAAATTTCAATATATAAACTAAAATCAATTAAAACCTGCAATAAAACATCAAAGTATGTAAATCATATAAAACATTGAAAATCATATTGAATTGAATACATATTATGGCAGTAACAAGTATACAACTTATTAGGTATTGAATCATAATGCCTATACTTATTTAGAACTAGAAGTCCTTTTTGATTGATTGAGTATTGATTACTACCAAAACAGGTAAGTCATATAAAACCTAGAATATACTGATATATACTAACTCAAATTGAAATTTAGTTATTAAGCAATAAGTAAAAAATTGAAGATCTATAAATGATTCACATCAAGGAGATGAGAAGATATGTGTAAAATACACAAATCAATAAAAAAAAAACGTAATAAAATTCAATCGATTTCAATATAAAACAAACACAAATAACCATATCAACCAGTTTAGCTTGATATAATGATAAGTTAAATATTGAAGATTATATTGATTACAGACTGATTTGAGTATGAAAAAACAATAATAAATAATTAAAATATATTCACCGCATGTTTATTTAACTGTGGTTTGATCCTCAATTTTGTATTTTATTTAACTGTCGTTTGAATCTTTTAAGGTATAATTTGTCAATTACCCCATTTCTCAATTACTTATACTCCTTCTCAATAATTTAAGTTTTTTGATTTTACAAAGTTTTCTTTTAAACAAACTCTTGTCACATGAGTGCAGTAGAGAAGAAAATCTTTGAAATCATATAAACATTGAACTGGACACGGTTTTAGAAAACTGTGGTCACATTCTCAGGACATTTTTTCACTGTATTTATTCCCTCTTTTCTTTTAGAGATGTTTGTTTCCTTCACAATCTCATATCTATGATTACTCCACCACAAGCTCAAATCATGTGTTAGATTGTATTCTGGGAAAAATCGTAGCGAGTTTGTGAAATAACCAATCTGCTTTTCAGATACTCGAATCAGTGAAAACTAATTTAATTCATCAAGTCATGCTGACGATGTTTGAATTTTGAAACAATTAACAATGAAATGATCGGCCATTATAAAGAAATCATTACACTGTAACTAGAAGATGGAAATATTCTTCCAATTATATACCAGTTACGATGGTCTGTTAAAGAAAATTCGAAATAATTAACAAAAGGGCACCCTGGCAAAGCAATGATTCTAGTCCATCAATCACCAGCCTTCCAAATCTATTATCGTGGTGTGCCAAGACCCATTTCTGAGGAAATTTGAAAAAGATAAACATTAAGCAAAGCACATGACATGGTTAACATAGACAATAATACATGGCGCTACAAGACTGACTACAAAGTGAAATAGTGACAATGATTATAAATAGTCACAACATGGTATTTCAAATGAACATGTAAAAAGATTGAATGTATTGAAAGCAAAAACACTTATCACCAAGTATGAAGTCGTAGTGAATTGAGCTGGAATATATAAAATGTAGTGTTCTGTCTTTTGGTTTTTAGTGGGAAATTGAAAAGAACCACATATCATTTGCTTAAACATAGAAATCATCATTTAGAAGAACATGCAAAGAATGCATAGGTAATGTGTGCACTAATAGAAATACTCAGGGTTTAATATAGTGAAGCAAAAATATGAAAAGTAGATCACTACTTCCCCTATCCAAATATTTGAAAAAACAAAAAGTTATTGAATCAATTCTTTTCAGCACCAAATCTCGTGTATAAAAGGTCTAAATAAGCACCATAATAATACACAAAGTAAACTGATTAGAGTGATACTTTAGTGCCCATGATAAAAAAAAAAAAAAAAAAAAACATTGATCAAAATTTATTATACAACTTTTACAAATCTTTACCCTAGAATACAGACGACTCATACATATAACGATTTCCAACTCTTATATATATAGGAAACTTTAAATGCAATGATATCTGTAGATGTTTAAATAACAGTAGTTTATTACACTCCACACGTAGTCTATATTGCATCTATTTTCAAATTTAATAGTACCATTTAGGTACATATCATGTTCATATGAAACATCGGTTATTGGTTTTTGGTTGAGCTCGAAGGATGAGCAAGTAAGCACATCTGCATGTGTGCAACAATCAGAACAAGCCATAGATCATTTCAGTATTTTTTTCATCAGAAAAATATAAGACTTCCGTATAAAAAAATATATATTTGTTACGTAATGTAACTTAATTAGTTAAAGTATGAAATTATGTATTGTAATGATGTTTGTGAAATTAGTCGTTGCTAAAAGTAATTGTTGGTTAAACTAACCATTCGTCAAATTAGCTTTGTTCAAATTTTGAAACATCTAATCAAATTATTCAAAACTTTGGGGACTGTCCCCCTACAAAAAAGCTTTAGGGATTGTCTACTATGGCTATCTACTATTTTGATTTTCACTAAAAATAAGAAATAGGAGAAAATATGTATGTTTCCTTTCCTTAAAAACACTTCCAGAAAAACCCTTAATTGCTCTGCTTTTCCACTCTAAGTTTCACAATCTATTTCAATTCTTTTGAAGCTTCACCAAATCCTTGCTTGACATTCGTATTCTAAATTCTCAATATTTAGATAAAAATATAATATTTAAGTTAAAACACAACCTCTATAACCTTTATCTACTTAAAGGTTAGTAATATTTATCTAAAAGCATAGTCTCAGTTAGATCTTTTTGTCGTTGTTATGAAGATCACATATAATCAAGATAGGTTAAATTTAATATTTAAGTTCTTCTAGATTTATTGAACTTCAAATTATGTTTTTATAACTTTAAAGTTTTATAATAGAGTTTTTGTGGTTCAGGAAAAAAATGGTATAATTCTTTATGAAATCAAATCTTCCCTATTTTCTATGCAAGGCCTTAAAAAATGACAGACATTCAACATAATAAACACAGCACTAATTCATTAGGATTTAGGATTATTCTTCAATCATATTGTTAGAACTTTTTACGCCAAAAATTACAGAATTAGAAGGACCTATACGACACAGAGAAGAAACCATTACAAGTTCTTATGCAAACACAAGTTACAGAAACAAAAAATGGAAGAAAACAGAGCAATAATAGAAATTAAAGAGTGTATTATTTCTGCAATAGGATGAAGATCCTATTGTCCACAGCTCTCTCCACCTGACAAACTGTATAATTCTCCGTGATGCTTTTCTCTCTCCACCAGCATATTTATAACAGAATTTCCCTTACACAATGCCTATCTCGTTTCTATCCTCTCACTCACAGCCATGTGGATATTGCCATTATGACCTCTATTTCTAATAACATAAACTCTCCACACTATGGGTTCAGGCAACTGATGTGTTTACTTCCCCATTAAACTCACCTTCTCATTTGGGTCCTATCAATTTTACGGCTAAAAAATTGTCTTCTCAACACAAATTTCATTGATGCCAGTAATTCACACACACACACACACAAGGGAACTCCATATTTACTCTCTTTTGACTAACAGACTAAGTCATGGATTACAACAGTTCACAGACCACCCACCCCTGACCTAAACTGTAACTCTAAGTTACTAATAAATTTAACTGCACAAGATGACAATGAGCTCAAAGTGTCATTTTGTTAGGATTTAATACACTTTCAGGGAAAGTGATTTTTTCACTGGCAATCAGTGTTGTCTATGGCGGAGAGCCAAAAATCTGGTATACCAGCGAACATATGGGCCCGCAATATATGTGTATGGAGCCGTGTTGGCCATCAGATCATTGACAATGTTTAACTATAACCATAACAATCTCTAAAGTCACACATATGAGTATGAAAATTGATCCCTTTTTAACCACACACTCAGCTCCATGTGTACAGAAACATGATTACTTTAATCTAGATTTGAATAGCGATCCAACTAAAAAAACAGTAGAAAATAAGTTTGAAATTGATTTTTGTATTAACGAGTGGAAAGTTGCAATATGCTTACAGATAGAAAAGGAGATAAAAAGTAGTATCTGTGGAAATGAATCAAACACCAGGGTTGGCACTGCAAAGCATACCCTGAGACAAAGATCTCGAACTCGTTGAATCGATTCCGAGGCAAGAAGTGAGACGAGCTGATGAAACTGCCGAGTGCAAGGGAAGGAGTGACTGCACGCAACCAAGCTCCGCGACGGACCTGACGGTGACGGAAGTGCGAGTTTTGAGGAGAAAGGGTGAGAAGGAGGATTTGGGTTTGGTGATGGTGGATTTGATTAGAGAGAATGCTGGTTGCGAAAATGATCTGTAACGAGAAGCCATTGAACAACAAATCGGCGCCACCCCCAAATTTTCGCACACCTAGGGTTTATACTTACTACACAGTAGATACAAAGGGAAAGGGTTTTCCAGAGGTTTTAATTTTATTTATATTTCTCCTTTTCATCAGGGTTTAATTCATAATTTCATATACACTTACATTCACATTGTAAAATTTTACACCAAGTTAATCACAATTGTTACATCAATAGGTTTCTATTTCATTTTTTACTGATTAGATGTTATTGTAAAAAAATTTACCCCGACAATGCATATAAATTAAACTCATCATTATCATTTTTTTTAAGGACTCATCATCGTATTTTACTCTATTATTTTAACCTGCGATTTTTTAAAGTCTTACAAAATATAAATAAAATATCACCGGTACTTATTTTAAGATTCAAATTCAATTTTATTCAAACGATTCCTCATAAACAAACATGAGTGATGAGCTGATTACCAACCTATATTGATATGGTATGATATTTTTCATTTTTTTTCATAAACATTTTATACATTTTTTTAAAAAAAATCTTAGGATTTATCTGATTTTCTAATATAAAATTGTATTCTATTGTTTATTTATGTAATACTAGCTTTTTTTTTTACCAAATTTATGTAATACCAGCTTAATTAGAAAAACAATAGAATCATGTATGTAATGTAAGGACGTTATTTAAACTAATTGTTGGTCAAATTAGTCGTTATTCAAACTAGTTACGGGTCAAACTAGCCGTTATTTTGACTCTATATGCATAATTTTAAAACTCGGATCGGTGATCAACTCGGTAAGAGTACCGGGACACTGAGTCATTGGTCGAACCATTAAGTCACTGGTCGAACCGCATGACTGAACCGGATTGAATCGAATGACTCGGTTATATGACTCGGTCTTTATAACACGTATTCTTTGTGTTGAATTAGACTGAACTGAGTGGTTTTGATATAATACCTTTGACCTCACCTGCATATATTTTTTTGAGATATAATACTTATTCAAATAAATATTAAAAAACCACTTCGCATCTACAATACAAATAAAAACAAGTGTTCAAAAAATAGTTGCAAATCAAGTTAAATATTTATGAATTTTTTTTACAAGTACAATATAATGATTTATATATGTGATGACAACATTGATAATGTATCCTCTGTATAAAAAGAAAACGTTGATATAGTACCCCTTTTTCAAGATGTGTTTATTATATATAATTTATTAGAAGTAATTAATTCACAAGCAATGTACAGCGGTGCAGTGGTAGAGTGATTCATTTGGAGGTCATCTGTCACGGGTTCAACACCCAGCCGGTTCACCGGTTTTGACCGAGTCGCACCGGTTCATACCGGTTCGATGGCATGACCGATCCGTTGGGCGACTCAAACCGGCCACCCCACCGGTTTCTGGTCGGACCGGTTCGACCGACCAGTCCGAGTTTCAAAACTATGTCTATATGATCCTTTTATATAAGAAGCTTTCCATAACCATCAATTGTGTGCAATATTGTACCATCTTCTCATCAAATTCTCTCTAAACTTTAACACTCCAAATATTCTTCAAATGGATTCTAGTGGTTCAGACAGCGATTCAAACCTCGATTGGGAAATCATTGCATATATCATAAATGATGACTACGAAGAAGAACTGATGCACATTTGGTTGATGCAACAACAAGGTAACAATTCCATTGCGCATAGAAGTAAAAGAAAAAGAAAACCAAAAGCAAATGAGGCGTCTTCTTCTAAAGAGGTAACTTCAATGCAAGAAATTGATGAACAAACCAAACTGAAGGCAAAAGAGTTGATCATGAAGGAGACTGAGTTCAAGTTGAAGGAGAATCAGTTGAAGATGAAGAAAAAGTTTGAGTTGAGGATGAAGAACTTGAAGGAGGAAGAGTTAAAGATAAAGGAGAAAGAGCTTGATTTGAAGATTCTCTTCAAGGATACAACTGGCATGACAGACACACGACTACAAGAATATGAGATATCTTGTAACTTAATTAGAGAGAAACATAGAATTATGTAATGTAATAATGATTTCAATGAAATTAGTTATTGTTCAAAGATGTTGTGCTGTCTCGGTCAAGAGGATTTTCACGCTTAATCGTGCAATATTGTCTCATCTTTTTATCAAGTTATCTCAAAACAAACTTTCCAAAGAGCTTATACTTTACTTACATTGACTAATCGCTGCCTTGTATAATTAACAATACGTTTCAGACAACAGATCCAAAAATAGAATGCACTATTGACCCTAGTAAGCAGATACTAAAATTAATACAATCTGAATAGCGTGCCCGGACACAAACCATAGGTTAACAAAGCCTGGCTGATTTATCACGTTATGGCTTGTTTCTTGAATGCTGTCAAAGCAGAGCCAGCCTTCCAGTCACCGAATCCAGAATTGCTTTTGGCCCTGAAACAAATCCAAAAGAGTAACATTCAAATGCTGTCATACATAAGTATTTTGATGTTCATGCACATGCTATTGGTTATACAAAGCAACACAAACCAACATAAAGCAATTCAAGAACAAAGCAACACAAAGCTAACCAGGTCCAACAGCAAGAACAGTCTTTGATCCTGCTGAAACCTGAAGATGACAGATACTGGGTCAGAGAATAGATATATTATCAAAAAGAAAATAAGTAGATTTTATTGAATATCCAGTTAAAAATCTGGATCAATGGAACAATGGTCTTGCCCACCCAAAACTAACTGACCAACTAATTGCCCTTTCTTTCGCTGCCCCTCTTTTTGCAGCAAATTAACCAACGGTGCGTAAATAACAGCTGCTAGCTAACCCCACTTGATTGCTTGGCCTATTTGATGTAAGCTTTCCTAATTAGGGCATGTTCCTAACAGAAGACAAAAATAGTCTCTAAAGAGTGTGAGGAGATGAAATTTGGTCCTTCAACATGCATTCCTAAGAAGTTGCTATTAGCAGTTTCATACAGAGTTTATTACTATATTCTAACTATGTGCTAGAGTTTTTAAGGAAGTACTGTCTTATATTTCTAGCCATATATCAAGCATTATTACCTGTGTTCGTCCTGCATCGGAGACAATAAAAGTAGGGAGCCCAATACTCTCAGCTGCTTCCTTTAGCTTATTCCTGATCAAAATCCAGGTCAGGATTCAGGTCTCTGAACCAAAAGTGTATTTACAATACTGCTGAGCTAAAATCATCTGCTTACATTTCTTGTTGGTTCTTGCAAGTCACAACAATTTTGGGCTGGCCGCACTGTTCCCATTGTCTTAAAAGAGACCGATTACTGCAAAAGTATTCAGCAGTGGGGCTTATTATAGCCAATAAGGATAACAACCAAAGAATATGTTACCTGAATGAATTTCAATATTATTTTTTAATGATACATAAGCATAACTATGAAGAATAGCAAAATGACTCGTGTTGAATAATCATCATCATTTCATGTGCAATATAAAACTTCAAAACTAAACATTCAATCTTCCTATTTGCCTTTGCTTTAGATGTAAAGGAAATTCTTTCCTTCACTATAGCAAATTTTGTACAGAAAAAGGGGACAACTGGATTATATGAATGATCATGACTCATAAGCAAAACCGTTATCACACAGTGCTTACAAATGTTTTTTGAAAGCTCACACTATAACGCAATCTTTTAACGGTTACGTTAAAGTATATGTTCTTGTTTTATCATGAAATTGATGTTGGTAGGTGGATTGGTAGGAAGAGCTATTAATAATTACCTTCGCACTAATTCAGCATACATGCCAGTTGCAGCATCTGCAATAAGAAAAATATATATCAATGTAAAGGTGCAGGTTAGTATATTAAAAAGATGGAAAGTCCTAATAAAGAAGTTTGTAATAGACAATTTGAGATAAAGAACAAATCTAGAAACCGAACAATAGCTTCATTCATATCTTACGAGCACATTGAGACGCAATCTTTCCAGATTTCATCTTTAGGTCTTGCCTAACAACCAGAACCTGACACAAACATTTTACATTTGAAATCAGAAATTTCTCAACATCCAGTAAAAGAAGTTTGTAGCATGTTACACATATTTAACCCCCCCTACCCATAACATTTGTACAACAGAACAATAGTTCAAATAAAATAGCTATTGAACAACAACAGGCACAGATAAAAAAGTTTGATTTTCAACTTATTTTAATGAATGATAGTAAAAAACACATCAACAGAAAATTTATAAAACTACTCTTGTGCTATGTTCAGTGATTATAGCTCTAATAGGCATTAACAGCAAATGTTTATTCAAAAGTTCAAAAGAAAAAGGTGCAGAGAAATTTGTTGAAAATGAAACCATATGAATTCAATACATGAAATTAGATGATTAGACAATTTTCCTTGTAAACGAGCCAATAACAGATGCAACATTGAAAGTTCAGATGGAAGAGTTGGTCAGTATCGGTCGCAAGTAGATATTGGACACCAACACGACAACAACACATATAGTCATATTCAATTACTTGTATTTTATAAAGTTATTACCGGTGTATACTCGTCAATTTTGTGTTCATGTAGGTGCTTCAAAGTTTAAAATAGTATGATGAAATGAACAAACCATTTTAAGTTCTTGATCAGCAGCATTAGTTGAGACAGAGAGTTGGTTTTGAAGCTTAGTGGATGAGAAGATTTTGTTGGATAAGCGATTTCTGGTTGGCTTAGATAAATCAATTAACAAGCCACAAATGAAACCAATGACAAGACCTGGAATCAAATTCTCTGGCTTGAAACTTCCTGATAACCATTCTCCCTTTTGCTTTTCTTCTTGTTTCTGCAAATTCTCAAATCAAATATTATTCATTAAAAGAAATTGGGTGTGTGTTCCCTAAACATTGAATTGAATTATGATTATGATGAAAACGAACAAGATTTTCAGAATTAAGCGGAAAGGCTAATTATAATAATACCCATTTGGATATGGAACATGCTTGCTTGTTATTGAAGAACGAAACTAACCTGTTCGGTGGTGGATTTTAGGTTGGAGAACATTGATTGGATTAATTTTGAACTCCAACTCAACTGCTATGTTCTTATCCGGTGTGGTCACTCAAGCATGCCGTAAAACAAACAAATTTATCTTTTTTTTAATAAGGTCATATTACTACTCCATATTTGTTATTCCTTTTTTTTTTTT